>JGI20163J15578_10001218_pt1 | contig 10615 bp, 6 predicted proteins | sample TergutCu122P1_FD_15578 | JGI IMG/M metagenome (IMG submission 15578)
GTAGTTCACATCGACAATCCCAGCAATTTCTCGTTGTGATATTCTTGGAGCATTACTGACTATTTCAATTATTTGCTTTTCCAATACACTAAGTTCTGCTAACATAGCTTGCGTAGTAACTTGCGTAACAGAGTCATTTACATCTATCTTTTCCTTTTTAGCAACAGATTCATCCTCATTATTACGGAAAAACACCACTGCTTTAATGTTTTTGAAATAGCAGATGTTACAAGTTCCTTTCTTCATTTTTTTTGACTTTTATCTGACTTTGCATTTTTAAGGTTAAAGATTCGCCAAAACATAAGACTCATCAACCTACCACGAACTTCTGCTGTTGCATAAGTATACCCTAAAAGTCAACTCGCTTGTTCACGTAACGCCCATTTTCAGCCGTTTTCTTGCCATAATTTATGGCTGCTTTAGGGCATCTATGCAGGCAAGCTAAACAAATTTCGCATTGCGACTTTTCCCAAGTAGGTTTCCCGTCATTAATCTTGATTACACTACGAGGGCAAATCTTTTCGCACAATCCACAGCCATTGCAGTCATAATTTACTGTAAACTTGTTGTCTTTCTGCTGCTCATAAAAATAGGATGTGCCAATACAGTTGTCAGCCCCGACAAAGGGCCTTTGAAATGGTTAAAACCACCATTCCTTTTTTCCATAATGTATTTAATAATTTTATCTGTATCCTCTTCCGCCTTATCAAGTTGCATCTTTATCTTATCTTTACTTGCCATCCTAGACATTGGAACATAGTTATCGACTGTTTTTGTTCCGAAAACAGCATTTAACTTCACGTATTTATCTATCATCTTGCCGGCATTACCGGTTGTCCCACCACTATTTAGCACCGCAAAAGTGTATTGTTTGGTGTTATTGATATAGTGACGCTTTTTAAAAAATTATCCTCTAACCTCCTCTAAATATTTTTTAACCCTTAAAGTTGTAGATAGAATTGATAATCCCATGTATACAGATAAACTATTTAACATCTACTTTCCCTCAATTTATAATTCATTATTTCTTCATAAGAGAGGTTGTACTTTGATCCCTCTCTATGATTTTGCCTTGATTTTATTAACTACGAATATCACAGCTACTATCAAATAAACTATAATTGCAAAATGAATAGCAAGTGATAATACGAGAATAAACAAATCACTTAATATAAATGGAACATTATATGAGTGGTTAATAAACATATAAAAACAAGTTCCTACTACTGTATGGGGAAGTATTGCCAGCCATACAAGCTTTCTTCTTCTATTATATATGAAAATAGTAATTGGAATTAAGAGCATCTGTGGAATGCCTAATGTAAAAAACATAATAGAAAAATGAAGTATAACAGTGCCTAAAACATCAAACAGAATATCAAGCATGCTCACTACCTCTCACGAAACTCATGCCTTTGAAATGGACTTTCACTATGGTTCAACAGGAAATCTAAGGTGTAGATAAAATCACTAGAATCATTTCCAAAAGCAATGGCACGACCGAGTATATGAGCCGCGGTGTATTCCCGCCAGCTACTATATGTCCTCTCAGCAGCATTGGCCGCCTCCTGTAGGTAAGGCCATACGTCCTCTTCATCCAAAAGATCTGCAGATACTGCATATCGTGCAACAATTGCAACTCGTCCATAATCCCATGCTACTAAAGTTTCTATGTTAAATAACTCTTCCTGAGAAAAGCCAAATAACTCCGTTAGCATTTCACTGGCAAAATGAAAAGCTTCCAATCCAGCAACAACTCTTTCTTCCAATGCCAGAACTTTTGCAATTTCATATACATATTCTTCTACACTTCTCCCTTGAAGATAATATTCATCATCTAAAAATTCCAACAACTCCTCATCTTCCATAGCATTTTCCAATATCTCCAATGCATTTCTCCTAGTGGCACTAGTGGTATAAGGAAGAATCTCAAATGCCTCACCATCCCAAATGTCATCTTGTGTAACATTTTGATTCACAATTACTTCAAGCCAAATTTCATTGGCTACAAGAGCTTGTCCACGACCTGTAGCTAAAGCTCTCATTTGTTCCAAAGCCTCTTCCCCATTTCTAATGTTCCAACTATCTCTCAAAATACGGCTTGCATGGGCTGCTGAATTGCCAATGGCCAAAATTCTTGCAGATTCTTGATTTGAAGTCATCAGAAATGCACCAAAAGCCAAATACCGTTCTTGTTCTCTTGACACCGCATTAATTTCTTCAAACTCTCTCATACTTGCAGAAGTTAGCCTTTGAACAAGAATTGAGTCTGGTTCTCCATTTCTACGTTGCAGTTGTTCATCACTCTCCAGTACATAACCCCGCTCCATAAGAAAAGCTTGAGTAATATTTGAAATATCCTCCATCTTATCCAAATGCCAATAACCATCACGATAGCTAAGTCCAATCACTACCTCTTTACTTATGGGTGTTGTTCGCACACTTTCAGACATTGTCACAAGATAATCAGCAGTTGATTTGAAACTATCCAAATCCAAATCTTCAAAAAGATCACCCCCCTCTTCCAGTGCTGTTATCCCAATCATCGCTTGCATCATGAGAGAATAAAATGCGCTTTCCAAGGCAAGTTCATCTAGGTGATCATAATCTAATCCATAGATGTCCAAGGTGACATTGTAAGTATTTTCCCCCAGTTCTTCCACATCTGTCACTTCAAAGCTGGTCCTTGTACCTAAGGCATACAGAATATTAGAAGTAAATCGCTCCAGATTATCTCCATATACGTCATCACGACTTGAACTGGGAACTAAATACTCCTCAAATCGAGCAACCATTTCTCTCTCTATGTTGTGTGCATCATAAAAATATCGATTAAAGTCTTCACACTCAGCCCCTGTCAAAATCCTTTGGATTAAAATCTGAGCAGCCATTTCAACAGTTATTTCCCGTGCTTCTTCTTGATATTCTTCTTGATGNTCTTCCTCATATTCTTGAACCTCCTCAACTACTTCAGCTCTTTCACAAGCAATTAATGAGAACCCAAGGATTAATATCACNAACAACATTATTTTTTTTGTTTTCATTTCAAANCCCTTCCTGACCTACTGTCAATCATTTGATGNNTTTANTCCTTGTTNCGGTAACACNACTACTTTTTCATCTTCTCNAAAACATTTTTCTTTGCCTCATTGTAGATNACAGAATTGGTAACAGCAATTGCTTTCTCGTAGTAATCCAAGGCTTCCTCTAAATCCCCGGCAATCTCTGCCAATTGCCCCAATCCATAGTAACAGGTATCGCAGACGGTTTTAATGCACCAAGATTTCTTTCGATGAGGCTCATCCAACATGGATTGATAGCCTTTTTTGGCCAATTTGTACTTCCCAAGTTCTCGATAACAACTTGCTTCATACACCACTGCACAAAGAGTTCCTTTCTCTAGCTTTTCTGCGGCCTCTTCCTTGCGACGCAATTCCAACGCTTTTTTAAAATCCTTCTTAGCTGCCCTGGTCTCTCCAAGAGTTTTTAAGACGATTCCTCTTGATAAGTAAGCATCTGCTTCTTCTGGTTTCACTTCTATTTTCCTTGTATAGTATTCTATCGCTTTGGGATAATCTTTGAAATAGTAATAGTACAAATCCCCAAGACCCAACAAAGTGTTAGGATACTTACTGTCTTCTTCATAGGCTTTTGTGTAGTATTCAAAGGCGCTGTGAGGGTCATTTAAATTACACTCATAAATCATAGCAATCCCATCATAAATACTTACCAAAGTCTCCAACCCTTCCAATTGGTCTTTCAATTCAAGGGCTTGCTCCATACTTTCAATGGCCTCTTGATAACGTTTCATGAAACTGTAAATTTCTCCTCGACGCTTAGCAAGAACTCCCCGATTACCCAGATCTTTCTCCCAACCCTCTTCTATGACGGCCAAAGCTTCCTCTGGTTTGCCCGTTCTCTGTAGATAATAGGTGAGATCATTGTAAGCGTCTCCATAATTGGGATCCTTTTCTATTCCTAAGCGAGAGATTCCAATGGCTTCCTCTAAACGCTTATGATCCCTCAAGAAATAACCGTATGAAGCATAGGCCTTCCCTACATCTGGAAATTCCTCAATCACTTGTTGATAAGCTTCATCAGCCTCTTCATATCGCTGGGCACTTTGAAGAATGTAAGGAATGTCTAAATGATCAAATAAGGTGCCAGATACCTCTAACCACCCTTTTGCCCGCTCCAAGGCCTTATCATACAACCCTTCGGCAACATAGGAATCAACTAGCCGAAAGTGTGCGTCTCCAAACTCCGGTGATAGCCTTAAAATCATTTCAAAATCTAGTTGAGCATCAGAATATTTCTTTTGTGCCATATAAGTATTTCCACGACCTAATAGAGCATAAATGTTATCGGAATCTTTCTTCACAAGAGTGTTGAATATCTCAAATGATTTTGAAAGTTCATCCCGACGTAAGTATAAATTCCCTAGCTCCTCTTTGTAGATGTCATTGTCTGGTTGTAGCTCTACCGCCTTTTTCAGATGAGCAAGTGCTTCATCTGTATTCCCTTTAGCCTCAGCAATGTAAGAGGCATCAATATGGAAATTCGGCCGATAACCGTCGTCAAACTCAGCCTTTAAAAGTTCATCAATAATTTCCTTTGCCCCGTCAATATCTCCTAGGAGTCGTAGCGCTCCAGCTTTCCGATATTTGATTCTGGGATTGTCCAAATTCACCTGGTCAGCCAAATCAGAAATGGTTAATGCTTGTTCATACATTCCAGAACCATTATAGGTTTCCATCTGAAGGGTGTAGGCATCTGCAATAAAAGGATTGATGAATCTTACTCTTTCGCAACAATCAATCACCTCACCAAAGCTTCCCATCCTTTGATAAGTTAAAGCTTTATTGTAATGAAGATTCGCTGCCTGTTGGTTAATGGCAAGACCCAAGTCAAAGGCTTCCAATCCTTCTTCAAAACGCCCTAAATCACGAAGTACAATCCCCTTTTGATCATAAAGTGAAACAGTCATTATGGAATCCTCTTCTTCAAGAGCCAATCCTTTTTCCACCTGCTCCAAAGCCTCTTCCGTTTTACCTAAAGCTATTAATGTTCTTACATAATTATCATAGTGTCTCTTTTTTTTCTCTTTTTGTAATAGAATCTCGTGGTGCCTCATGGCCTTATGAAACTCTCCCTTTTGGTAGAAAACACCTGCATAATATTGATGATATCGGGGATCCTCTGTATTCCTTGGAAGGTTTTCTAGTAGTTTTTCACAAGAATCAATGTTCATATGATTTAAGTAGTGCTTTGCCAAATCCAAAGTAATCTCCAAATCCTCAGGATTTGCCTTATGTTTTTCTTCAAAAATTCTAATCAAATTTTCTGTCACATAAAAAAACATGGATCCTGCATAACCATCATGAGGATATTCTTCTAATATTTTTAAAAGAATTTCTCTGGCAGTTTCATAGTCTTCCACAGCAATATAAACGTCTATAAGACCTTTTTTAGCATTCAGGAAGGCAGGATCTTCTTCCAGCATTTTTTGGAGTTGCTTCATGGCCTTTTCTGGCTCACCTTTATCCAAGGAAGCCATAGCGTAGATGTAACCAATAAAAGGATCATGTGGATGCTCCACAAATAATGGCTCAATCAGAGAATAAGCCTCATGGGCTTCCTTTACCATCAGATGTTTTCTAGCCAATTGAGCTTTATAATAAACGTGATGAAGAGGCAATCCTTCCAATTCAGCCTTTTTTTCTTCAAGGGCTATTTCTTTATCCTGATCAGAATCTGCCACATTGGAACCCGTATGGTTGATGATGTTTGAAATCTCATGATATAACTCTACCCAGCGCTCAAAGTGATGAGCTTTTGCCTCTGGCTCCAATTGGAACAATTCATCTGTCAACTCTTCATAGGTAGTATTGTTCAAAATATAATCAATAAAGTTGGGGGGATAGGTTTGCTTTAACAAATCTGTTCGAGTTCGCCAATCAAAACACCTTTCCAACAGAATCCAAACCTTCTTAGGCAACAGATAGTTTTCCATTAAAAATGTCATTACCTTCTCTTCTGTTTCATCTACCAAATCTAAACGTACACAGACTTCATCCTGGAGAAGTTCTTCCCATACTTTTTCATCTCTACGCTTTATAATATCTTGATAGATCTCCTTAAATTTTCCCATAAATCTGCCAATGGGGGTGTTCTCCTCTTCTGACACTTTATCTTTCTGGTTGATTTCATTTAATAAATCTTCATAAGCCAATCGCAATCGAGTAAATCCTTCTGGATCGTCCTCTGGATTATACTTGGGTAGTTCTGTCATGTAGGCTATTTTAATGGCTTCTTTGTCTTCTGTGGGTTCTATTCCTAAAATTGACCAATTGCTCATCTTTTTCTCCCTTTCTAATTATAAAATACTATGCTGTATGGCTTCGCTTTGTTCCCAATGACAAAAGAAACATGGATTTGCTTTGTTCCTTATGACAAGAGAAACATTTCCCCTCAAACAGTAAAACAATTACATTTGCTGAAGATTTAAAATGTTTCAAAACATCAGCTCCTCTATCTCCTTCAGGAAGGCAGAAAACTCAAGAGCAGCATCCCGTATCTCTCGTTCACTTTGCTTGTCCAAAACCGTCTCAAATGCCATAATCTCTTGGGACAAAAGTTGCCTATAGTCCCCAATACTTTCTTCATACAATCGTTCTGCCCGAGCCAGTAACAATCGGTTCTCATCTTTATCCCGTGGATGAGTTTTCAATTCCTTCAAGGCTTCTAACTTCTCAGCCACTTGTTCCTCTGTTAAGATGCCTGGGTTCTTCTCCAATACCAATGTTTTGATTAATCCAGAAGAGATTACCGTAACCTCCACTTCCAGAATGCCATTGATGTCATAGGTATAGCGAATGTCTATGGCCTCTTTACCTGCTTGATTGGGGGGAACCACTACACTTACTTCCCCTAGTAACACATTATCCGATGTTTTTCGACTCTCTCCTTGTAAAATCTCCACCGTGATTTTCTTCTGATTGTCATGGAGGGTGTACACTCGTTCAGAACGGGAAATAGGAATGACGGAATTCCTCTCAATAATAGGAAGAAAATGACCTGATTCGAAAAAACCACTGGGTTTATACACCGCAACACTAGTGCCTAGGGTGTACGGGCACACATCCGTTAAAACCACTTCTGTAATGGATTCATTCCGTTGTTTTAAAGCCGTGTGAATGGCAGTGCCCACAGCCACCACTTCATCTGGATCAATATGAGAAGAAGGAAACTTTCCAAATAACTTTCCTACAAAAGATTTAATCAAAGGCAGTTTTGTGGCACCACCAACCAACAAGATGGACTCAATATCTCCAATTCGAATAGAAGCGTCAGATAAGGCTCTTCGAATAGGGGAGCGCAAACGTTCAATAAGAGGCTCTGCTCGCTTTTGGTACTTCTCCAAGGTCAAATCCATGGAGTAACTTTTATCCTCTAAGGCGCAACTCATGGTTACTACTCGAGAAGAAGCAAACTGACACTTGGCAACCTCGGCACTTTTCCGCAATATTCCTCTTGCTACAAGACTTAAATCATCCCGCTCTAATTTATGATGTTCTAAAAACCAGTCCACCAACACATCTGTAAAGTTTTCCCCTCCCAAGAAGTTATCTCCGGCTACAGCGCGAACCTCCATAATGGTATTGTACTTTTCCAAAATCGAAATATCAAAAGTACCACCACCTAAATCAAAAACCAGATACTTGGTGTAATCTTTTTTATCTTGAAGCCCATAAGCTACTGCAGCAGCAGTAGGTTCATTCACAATTCGCTCCACCTTTAAGTCCGCAAGCTCCCCTGCCGTTTTCGTTGCTCGCCTTTGGGTATCATTAAAATAAGCAGGAACACTTATTATAGCTTCATCCACCTCTTCCCCTAAGAAAATCTCCGCATCTTCTTTCAGTTTGCGAATCACCACTGCAGAAAGTTCTTCTGGAGTAAAAGTTTTCCCTCCTAATCGGTAGCTCTTCTTAGACCCCATGTTTCGTTTAAACACAGAAGCCGACTGCTGAGGATGACTAAGAAGTCGCTCCTTGGCAATCTGACCTACAAAAACTTCCCCATTATCATCCACACTTACTACAGAAGGTGTTAAAACCTCACCAAACACATTGGGAATAAGGATGGGTTGCCCCTCTCTATAATATGCCACAAGACTGTTTGTTGTTCCTAAATCAATTCCTATAATCGCCATTGAACGTTCCTTTCATAAATGTTTTTTACTCTATACTCATTGTACACAAAAAAAGACCTCCAAAGAAGTCTTTTTATAAAACTTTTATTAAATGTTGTATAATGCTGCCATCATTCCCTTCATTCTAAAGCCTACCATTGTAAGTAGAATAACCTCAATAACACTCACTGGAATAAATGGCAGTACTGCAATCAAAAAAGCGCCATACAAAGTATTGCCTGTGATCATTCCAAACCATAACATTCCAAAAAGAAAGTTAAAAGCAATACCCAAGGTTAAGCAACAGGCCAACCAGACTCTATTGCTTTTACTTCCAGCGATACCGGCCATATATGCCAAGAAGGGAAAAGACAGAATGAAGCCACCTGTAAAACCGAATATTACTCCTAAACCCCCTAAAAAACCTGCAAAAACAGGAACCCCTATTCCTCCAAGGAGGATATAAATGAAAACCGTTAGCGCTCCTTTTTTAGACCCTAATAGGATACCCGCCATAGCGATTGTAAATGTCTGGAGGGTCATAGGCACCCCGTGGGGAAGAGGAATGATGATTTGTGCTGACACCGCTATCATCGCCACAAAAACACTCATATAAGATAACTGGCGAATGGGTGTTGTAGGCAATCGCTTCTTCCGTCCTCCTTTTCTTTTGCCTGTTACCACTTCCTAAACCCTGCTTAAGACAATGTTACCATATGTTTCATCAAAGGAATAGGAGGCAATCATAATGTTCTTTACATCCTTCGTATCCAAATGAACGGTGTCATTGACGATATCGTATACAGGAGCACCCATAAAAGCTCCAATTGCAGAAAGGGCCGAATAGGCTGGTATCAATGCGGCGTTAGTGCCAGAAAACTGGCGAGGAGAAGAAACAATCGGTCCTTTAAGTTTGTCAATAACTCCTTCCTTTTCCAATCGGTCTGTAGAACATCTACCTGTTACATTTGCAAAATACACATCCAACTCTTCTTCTGTTAAATTCACTTCTGTCAATGAGGATTTAAAAGCATCATACCTTCCAGCTGTTTTTAAATCTACACCCTTTTCTGACGAACGGCCTCCTGTTAATGTTCCACCCAATACCTTGGCATACATTTTAGCCCCTCGTTCTGTAGCAGTTTGCTTTCGCTCCAACATCAATGAAACGCTACCTGGGGACAAAATCGTGGAATTCTCATCCCCGAAAAATGCTTCTATTCTATCCTTATTCACAAGGTGACCAATCCGGTCGTAAGCCGCATGATAAACCTCATTGTAATCGTCTGAAACGGTGACAATAACCTGATCCACTTTGTTTTGCAAAAGTACTAATTTTGCATATAGCATATTAGAAGCAAAGGTGGCATTGCCACAGTTGATGGTAATGGTCGTGCCTTTAATGCGACTGTTCATGGTAATGTATCCTGGAGCTGCATTACAAACACTGTTAGGGAAGAAAAATGCATTCATTCCTGCCAATCCATTTTCTAAAATCTCTAAATTCAACTTTTCTATGGTGGATATAGGACCAGTACCCGTTCCATAAATTAATCCTATCCGTTCTTCATTTCCTCGTATTATTTTCAGATTTGAATCTTTTATAGCAGAGGTTGAAGAAACCAAAGAAAGTCTACTGATTAAATCTGTCTTTCTGAAAAAGTCTGGTGACATATACCGTCGATATTCTACTTCAGGAACCAACCCTGAGTAGATGGAACTGTATTTCCCCTGGTAAGATTCATTCCCAACAAAGGAAGTATCCTGATTCACAAGCCTAGCAATGTATTCTTCAAATGAAGCATGCTTATTTCCAATACATCCAATTCCTGTGATGACTACTTCATCCTCTATCATGTGATTGTCAAATTGATTAAAATCAAAATATTCTGGAGCAGAGACACCCATGGTAATATTATTTCCACCAAATGCGAAGGAATTTGAAAGAACAAAGGAGCAAGAATCTGGTGTGGCTTCTGTAACAATCTTTAATCCTGGCCATTCCTTTTTCTTTTCACCATGATAGGTAGGGGGTATCATCCCATCAACAACAGACTGTGCAGCAATGAAGAGCTCTACCGCACCAGCGGCTCCCATACAGTGCCCTACCACCCCTTTATTACTGATTAGATTGCCCACCTTTTCACTACTTGCAAATAAACGTTTTACAGATTTTGTTTCAGAGGAATCGTTCCCCATGGTTCCTGTTCCGTGACCATTGACGTAAGATACAGCTTCTATGGGGATGTTATTCTTTGTAAGCACCCCTTTCATAGCACGAAAAGCTCCTTCTCCATTGGGGTCAGGTGATGTGATGTGAAAGGCATCTGAGCTTAATTCGTAACCTACAATTTCCACTTGTGGAATGCGATTGGCTTCTTTGGCATCACTGATCTTCTCTAATACAAAAACAGCAGCACCCTC
>JGI20163J15578_10001219_pt1 | contig 10611 bp, 7 predicted proteins | sample TergutCu122P1_FD_15578 | JGI IMG/M metagenome (IMG submission 15578)
CTGTAATAACCACAGGGTTTTCGCACGCAGTAGAGGCAATTGCTGCCATCATTGCAATGCGGTGATCGTTAAAGGAGTCTACCGTGCCACCCTTTAGCGTTTTAACTCCTTCAATTTTAAGTCCTTCCGCTTCCTCTGTAACCTTAGCTCCCAATAAGTTTAATGTCTGCGCCGTGGCTTTTAGTCTATCTGATTCTTTTAAACGCAAACGTGCTGCATTTTTAATGATAGTAGTTCCCTCGCTTATGGCAGCGACGGCTGTTAGCACCGGCACTAAATCGGGCACTTCACGTGCGTCTATTTCAATACCACGCCTTTCTTTTTCACAGATATGCAATATGTCATCTTTCCACTTAACTTCAGCGCCCATTTGCTCCAAAATATCGCAAATCTTTCGGTCGCCTTGACTGCTGTTCTTTTTAAGTCCTTTAAGTTTTACATCCCCTCCAGGCATACTGCCTGCGCACAGCCAAAACGCAGCATTTGACCAGTCTCCCTCAACATCAATGTTTCGAGGGCTTATAAGTTTCGCATCGCCGGAAATAATATATTTGCCCTTTGAAAGTGGAAGCGAGCAATCAAAAGTCGTCATTGCATCTGTTGTCATCGTTATGTAGTCGCTTGATTCTATATTTCCCGTTACTGTTAAACTGCTTTCTTCATTAAGCTGTGTAAGTGCCATGAGAAGTCCGCTTATATATTGTGATGAAACGTCTCCGGGCAGTACAAAATCTCCGGGAAGAAGTTGCCCCTCACAACATAAAACCTTTTCCTCTGATCGCCATAATCTAATTCCATGCTTGGAAAGTTCCTCATCAAGTGGTGCAATTGGGCGCTTTGGAAGCCGGCCAGACATATGAAATTCACCTTGTATGCCAAGTGCGCATACTATTGGTAACATAAATCTAAGGGTAGACCCGCTCTCCAAACACGGCAACACACATTTTGCCGGCAAGTTTTTTCTGTTGATTGGTGTAACTGCAAATCCCTCATCTAACCTTTTTATTATGGCACCTAGAGCGGTCAAACAGTCTATAGTTGCCGTAATATCTTCTGCGCCTGTATGTTCGCAATTTAACCTCGTCTCTTTATCTGCAAGAGAAGCCAAAATTAAAAGTCGATGCAGATGGCTCTTAGACGGGATTGCCTTTATGTTACCGGAAATTTTGCCCGGCATTACATTTACTATCATAAATTTTTTATCTCCTTTTTGCCTAGGCTTGAACTACTCACGATTAAAGTTGTGAGATTCTTGTTTAGAAGAGCAACTATAAACTCTCTATTATACAAGTCTATTTATACAAGCGCTGCACGTATTTTAGAGATTTTTTCGGAAACTTCTTTAAACTGTTCCGGCGTCAGCGATTGAGCCCCATCACACAATGCTTCTTTTGGATTGTTGTGCACTTCTATCATAAGCCCATCTGCACCTGCTGCTACTGCTGCAAGAGCCATTGACGGCACAAGCTCCACGCGACCTGTTGCGTGACTTGGGTCAACTACGACAGGGAGATGCGTTAGACCTTTCAAAACAGGTACTGCTGATAAATCAAGGGTATTTCTTGTATAGTCCGATTCATAAGTACGAATTCCTCGTTCACAAAGAATTACATTTTCATTACCGTTTGCCATTATATATTCGGCGCTCATAAGAAGTTCTTTAATTGTGCCTGCGAGCCCACGTTTTAAGAGAATTGTATTTTTTATTTTGCCAAGCTCTTTGAGCAAGTCGAAGTTTTGAGTATTTCTTGCGCCAACCTGAATTACATCTACATTTTCAAATAGCGGTAAACTTCTAATTTCCATAATCTCAGTAACAATGGGAAGTCCCGTGATTTTTTTAGCTTCAAGCAAAAGTTCTATACCGGTTTCGCCTAAACCCTGAAAATCGTAAGGAGATGTCCTCGGTTTAAAAGCACCGCCCCTTAAAAAGTTCGCACCGGCATCTTTTACTTTAGTTGCTACTTCAATAATCTGTTCCTTTGTTTCAACCGAACAAGGGCCTGCAATAAGCGCAAATTGTCCACCGCCAACAAGAGTATCTCCCGCACGCACAACCATATCTTCCGGATGAAGCCTTCTGTTGGCCGCTTTAAACGGGTCATTCATATCTGAAACCGACTCCACGATATCAAGGTTTGAAAGCATATCCTTGTCGATTGTTTTCGTATTTCCAATTAGCCCGAGCACACATTGCTCTTGACCATAAAATTCACGCACCTCTAGTCCTTTTTCTTCAAGCCAACGGACTAGATGATTAATATTCTCCTGCGGTGCATCTGCTTTTAACGTCACTACCATTTCCTAATTCTCCTTTATCGTTTTACCCAATGCCTTTAATTGGGGATTAGTATTAATACAACACATTAGCTTTTGCCTCATTATATTTTATAACAAAAGGCAATATTCGGCTCTCTACATTTTATAACAAAAGGCTCCTTTCGTCGCTCCGCTAAGGAACCCTATGGTTCCCTTCGGCGGACGCTATGCGTCCTGAGCACCCTCCTTAACGGCAGAGGGATACCCTCTGCACTCCCCACTTTTTTAAGTATAGGAATATAAGAAAGATCATTTCCTATATTAAAAAAGCCCTCTAGCAAGCCAGCTAGAGGACGAGAACTTTTCCCGTGTTACCACCTCTATTTATCCACGCTTCGCAACGTAGACCTCTGCGGGTACTATCATACCCTCTCACTATAACGTGTGAGAAACGGCACCGTTCTACTCAGTTTATCAGCTTTTAACCGGTTCAACTTTTCTTCGGGCAGCTCTGGAGATGAAATTTCAAAAATGTTACCATGTCCCTCTCACCAACCGGGATCTCTCTGTATGGCTTTAGCGTCATTTTTTACTTTGTCTCCGTCTTTGCTATTTTAAGCCATGATACACACTTTTTTTATGCTTGTCAATACTTTTTTTGTTTTCTGTGTTTTTTGCTCGCCTTGAAAGTGGAATTTACTTTAAAATTCAACCTTTGCTCGCCTTGTAGTTTTAATATTTAGTCCGGAATCTCTTTTCAGTAATTAGCAATTGCTTTTTCTATTTGCTCTTTAAATGCGTTTATGTCAACTTTTTCAAGGCGACAACTACCTATTTTGTTTGGAAATACCTCTGTAATTGTACTTCCGGCTCTTTTTTTATCAACTAAAGCAGCCTCATATAATTCTTCTGCGGAATATCCACACGAAAGGGCAAATCCATACTTCATTAAAATATCTTCTATGCGCTTTGCACAATCATTAGCAGCGTCCGCAGAGGTTTTCGCAAATCTTGAAATATAAAACATCCCAAGAGCAACTGCGTGCCCATGTGAAATTTCATAATTGCTACATTTTTCAATTGCATGACCAAGGGTGTGCCCAAAGTTAAGAAGTTGTCTTAACCCTGTGTCGCGTTCATCTTGGCTAACTATATCAGCTTTTATTTTTACGCATTTTTCTATTATATTTTCTATGCGGTTCCTATTCTCAGTGCAGTCTATATTCTCTGTGCAATCTATGCTCTCAGGCGAGCTGCTTTCAGTACTATTGTTTTTTGTCACACTTCTCTCACTAGCTAAGTCTCCGCTTTCAACTAATGTTCGAAAATCATTATAAAACATAAATTCAAACAATTCTTCATCGGCGATTATGCCATACTTTATAATTTCGGCGATTCCGTCAAGCAAAGTTGTTCGTGGCAAAGACTTAAACAAGCTACAGTCGCAAAGAACAAGTGCCGGTTGCCAAAAAGCTCCCACAAGGTTTTTGCCATGTGAAAGATTCACTCCTGTTTTGCCTCCAACAGAAGAATCAACGGCAGCAAGCAGCGTTGTCGGAATTTGAATAAAAGAAATGCCTCTCAAATAACAAGAAGCTGCAAAACCAGCAAGGTCGCCAACGATGCCACCACCAAAAGCAACTATTGCGTCAGTACGCGTCAATTGCTCCTTTGCCATAAATTCAAGTAACTCCGAAACAGTCTCCATGTTTTTTGAATCTTCCCCTGCAGGAAATGTAAACGTGCAAACATCATAACCTGCATTTTCAAGCGTTTCAAACAGCATTTGCCCGTAAAGACTGTACACTGATTCATCGGAAACAATGCACAGTTTATCGCATTTTAAAACCGCCTGCAACTGCTCTCTCGTATTTTCAAGAAATTCATGTCCAATAATCACATCATATTTTGTTGAAGTTTCTATTGTTATTTTTCGCATACTAATATCCATTTGCTTCAATCAAGTCAACAAACACGAGTTACACTACGCTTGAGCCTTTTTGCATTGCAATTACACCTGTTCTCACTATTTCTACTATGCCAAACGGTGTAACCATTTCTTGGAATAATTCCACGCGGTCTACCGTATCAGTTAGCTCAACTGTCATGGTGCTTATTGAGACATCGCTAATCTTTGCATTCATTATATCGCAAAGGGTTTTAACTTCTTGGCGATGTTTCAAACCTGCCGCAAGTTTAATCATAACTAGCTCTCTGCCAATATAGTCACCGTCAGAAAGCCTTTTCACTTTTATAACGTTTATAAGTTTGTGAAGTTGTTTTTCTACTTGTTCAGCAGCATGACCGCCACTGTCAACAATCATTGTAATTCTTGACATCGACTCATCCTCTGTAACTCCTACAGCGAGACTGTCTATGTTAAATGCACGGCGAGAAAATAGTCCTGTGATTTTGCTTAATACTCCCGCCTGGTTTTCTACTAAAACTGAAATAATCTGCTTCTGTTTCATCACTTATATCTCCTCGTAAATCGTTCTTGTGCCTTCTTGTTCAGAAACGACACATTCCAATAAGTACGGCCCATCATGTGCAAGCATTTCTTTAATTGCTTTAGCCATGTCTTCATCTTTATTAATTCTTTTTGATGGAATTCCATATGCCTCTGCAAACTTTAAAAAGTCAGGTGAACCTTTTAGGTCAACTCCATAATTTTGATACCCTTCAATGCCTTGAAGTTCATAAACAAGGCCTAAAACATTGTTGTTAAACAAAACTATTTTAATATCAAGGTTGTTGCCAACAATTGTTGCCAGCTCATTGAACATCATCTGTGCGGAACCATCGCCACAAATAGCTACGACTTGTTTATCCGGCATGGCTTTCTTTATTCCAATTGCAGCAGGAACAGAATATCCCATAGTGCCCAGTCCGCCCGATGTCATAAAGCGTCCATTTTTTACCGGCAAATACTTCGCTGTCCATATCTGATTTTGCCCAACATCGCCAACTACAAAGGCATCATCTTGAATTTGGCTGCCTAGTTCTCTTACAAACCTTTTTGGGCCTATAGTATTTTCTCGTTTTGATGCAACCTTGTCTTTTTCTTCTTTTGCAAGTTCGCTCAGTTTATTTTTCCACTCATCGCAACTTGCACGTGGTTTTTCTTCAAGAAGTTTTTCAAGAACTAAGTAAACATCACCAACAAGTGGAATTGTGGTATTGACGTTTTTGCCAATTTCCGCTGGGTCTACGTCAATATGCACCATCTTCGCCTTTTTCTCCATCTTGCTTGGTGCTGTGATTGCTCTATCGCCCGCACGTGCACCTACAAGCATCAAAAGGTCTGTTTCGTTTAATGCTTTGTTTGCTGATTTATGTCCAAAAGCTCCAATCATACCTAAGTTCAGAGGGTGTTCTGTTGGAATTGCACCAACGCCCATCATCGTTGTAACAACAGGAACGCCGGATTCTTCACAAAGTTGTTGAATCAGACTTTGCGCTTTTGCACTAAAAACCCCTCCACCAACACAAAGTAGCGGCTTTTGAGCCGATGTAATTGCTTCGCCAACTTTTTTAATTTGTTTTAGATTTCCTTCTGTGCTCGGCTTGTAACCCGGCAAGTTAACATCTTCCGGATAAGTAAAGCCACTGAATTTTTGTAATTGAATATCAGCAGGAACATCAATTAAAACAGGCCCCGGTCTACCGGTTGATGCAATGTGAAACGCTTCTTTAAAAATTCTCGGAATATCCGATGCCTTTTTAACTAAGTAACTGTGTTTAATAAAAGGGGCGACCGCTCCTGTAATATCGACCTCTTGAAAAACATCATGTCCAAGTAAGTCGCTTTTAACTTGTCCCGTTATGGCAACTATCGGAATGCTGTCCATATAAGCTGTTGCAATCGCTGTTATAAGGTTTGTTGCTCCAGGGCCAGAGGTTGTGACACAGACGCCCACATCACCTGTCGCACGCGCATAACCCGACGCCATGTGCCCTGCATTTTGCTCTTGTCTTGCCAGCACATGAGTAATTTTATCACTTTTTGCTAATTGCTCATAAAAATGATGTATCGCCGCACCGGGATAGCCAAAAATAGTTGAAACGTTTTCTTCTTCAAGACAACGTACCATCGCTTGTGATCCTGTAATCATAATGTCTAACCTCGTTTCTGTTTAATTCACGGCTTATTGCCGCGCTAGCCTTTAACAATTTTATTTGTTGATTTGTATAACCATTTTCTCAGTCGGGTTCGGGGTATGTAATGTTTTCTTCGAAAACATCCCGTAAAATCAACTATACTTCTGATACAATAAGCCTTCCGGCTTCTGTTGTTCCTACTTGTTTACATCCTTGTGTAAATATATCTGGCGTTCGATACCCTTTAGAAAGAATCGCTTTAACCGCACCTTCCAGCTCCTCTGCTTCTTGTGATAAACCAAAAGTATATCTTAGCATCATGGCTACAGAAAGTATCATTGCCATTGGGTTTGCTTTATCTTGACCTGCTATATCAGGTGCAGAGCCATGAACCGGCTCATACATTCCGAAGTTTCCTTTTGCAAGGCTTGCAGAAGGGAGCATTCCAATTGAACCTGTTATCATGCTCGCCTCATCTGAAAGTATGTCTCCAAATATGTTGTTTGTAACTATAACATCAAACTGCTTGGGATTTCTGACAAGCTGCATCGCTGCGTTATCAACATAGAGGTTTTCTAGCGCCACTTCCGGATAGTCCTTTGCAACCTCAGAAACAACCCTTCTCCAAAGTCTTGAACTTTCTAGCACGTTTGCCTTGTCAACGCTGGTCACTTTCTTATTTCTTTTCATCGCCATATCAAAAGCAACAACTGCGATTCTTCGAACTTCTTCTTCAGAGTATAGCTCTACATCGTATGCGGCAAGGCCGAGTGGCGTATCTTTTGTTCCTTTTTCGCCAAAGTAAATGCCACCTGTTAGCTCCCTCACAATTACTATATCTAAGCCACCTTCGACAATTTCACTTTTTAGAGGACACGCCTCCGCAAGTTCGTCAAAGAGTAGGGCGGGGCGCAAGTTTGCAAACAAACCAAGCTCTTTTCTTAGCTTTAAAAGGGCATTCTCTGGCCTTTGGTTGCCCGGCAGGGTGTCCCACTTAGGGCCTCCCACAGCTCCCAAAAGTATAGCATCGTTTCTCTTGCATGCTTCAAGTGTAGCGTCAGGCAAATACGTCCCCGTTTCATCTATCGCAATTCCGCCCGCAAGTGCCTTTTCCGTTTTAAGCGTATGCCCATATTTCTCGCACACTTTAGAAAGCGCCTTTTCGGCATGTGTTATAACCTCAGGGCCAATCCCGTCACCAGGTATTAATAGTATGTTCATATTCATAGTATTTCTCCACTTATTAGTTTCCAACTTTATCAGAATATATAACCGCTTACAAATCAGCCTCATATTTCGAACTTACAGTAATCATACGCTTTTGCGTGGATCGTAGAATTCTAACCTCTAAAGAGGTTGAATTCCTGACATAGCACCTTCATCAATTACTACGTAATTGTGATAGGTGCGTGTAGGTGCGTAATAGCTTGTGAAACACCTCAAACACTGTGCAGTGCTTCACATTAGCAAGTGAACGCATATGATTACAAAACTTATTCGAAGGTTACGTGCAATACGGCTTCAAACTGTCCAGTACGTTTGCTTTCAAAGCTCCACTACGACCGTTTCCACTCCTGCGGATTTTCTTTAATCGCATTTAAAAGCCCGCCTGCTTGTATGATTTCTTTTATGAAATCTGGAAACGGCAACGCTTGATACGTTTCGCCTTTTGTTATGTTTGTTATTACTCCGGTATCAAAATCAACGGAAACTTCATCACCTATTGCAATTCTTTCGCTTGCCTCTTCGCTTTCCAGTATTGCAAGCCCTATGTTTATGGCGTTTCTGTAAAAAATTCTCGCAAATGTCTTTGCAATAACGCAAGAAATTCCAGATTCTTTAATTACAATCGGCGCATGTTCTCTAGAGGAACCGCAACCAAAGTTGTTTCCTGCAACCATTATATCATCTTTTTTTACATTTTTCACAAAGTTTATGTCGATGTCCTCCATACAATGAGTTGCTAATTCTTTGTGGTCTGTCGTATTTAAATATCTAGCCGGAATTATAACGTCTGTATCGACATTGTCTCCGTATTTATGTACAAATCCTTTCGCTTTCATGTTATAAAACCTCCTTTGGATGGCTAATTTTGCCCGTTATTGCAGATGTCGCTGCAACGGCCGGTCCTGTAAGGTAAACTTCTGACTTTACGTGACCCATTCTTCCGACAAAGTTACGGTTTGTTGTTGCAACACAGCGTTCACCTGCTGCCAGTATTCCCATGTGTCCGCCGAGGCAGGCTCCACAAGTTGGTGTGGAAACAGCACAGCCAGCATCTATGAAGATTTCAATGTACCCAAGTTTTATACATTCCTTGTATATCTCCTGTGTTGCAGGAGTGATAATAACTCTTACGTCTTCATGAACTCGTTTACCCTTGAGAATCTCTGCCGCCACTTTCATGTCGGAAAGTCTCCCATTTGTGCAAGAGCCAATTAAAACTTGGTCTATTTTAATTTCTCCACATTCATCTATAGTTCTTGTGTTTTCCGGCAGGTGTGGAAATGCAACTGTCGGCTTAAGTGTTGACAAGTCAATGTCTATAGTTCTTACATAACTCGCATCAGGGTCTGCTTCGTATATCGTATATGGGCGATTTACACGACCTTTCATATATTCGATTGTAAGCTCGTCAACAGGGAATATGCCGTTTTTTGCACCTGCTTCTATCGCCATATTTGCGATACAAAAGCGGTCGTCCATGGTTAAGTTTTTTACTCCGTCTCCTGAATATTCCATTGACTGGTATCTTGCACCCTCAACACCTATTTTTCCTATAATATGGAGAATTACATCTTTTCCGCTCACATGCTCGGAAAGTTTGCCCGTCAAATTGAACTTTATTGCATCAGGAACTTTGAACCATGTTTGTCCTGTCGCCATGCCGGCTGCCATATCAGTACTTCCTATCCCTGTAGAAAATGCGCCAAGTGCACCATATGTGCACGTATGAGAGTCTGCACCGATAATACATTCCCCTGCAGCAACAAGTCCTTTTTCCGGCAAAAGTGAATGCTCTATGCCCATATTTCCAACATCATAAAAATGTTCGATTTCATGTTTTCTCGCAAACTCCTTACACTGTTTGACTTGCTCTGCCGCTTTTATGTCTTTGCTCGGCGTAAAATGGTCCATTACCATTGTTATTTTGCTCTTATCAAAAACCTTTTGAAAACCTGCTCTTTCAAATTCATTTATAGCAACAGGTGATGTGATGTCGTTTCCAAGCACCATGTCAAGGTTTGCACGAATTAGTTCACCTGCTTTAACTTCTGGCAGGTTTGCATGTGCCGCCAGAATTTTTTGTGTCATGGTCATTGCCATATTTATTCCTCCTTCTTACTTGCTAATTTAGTTTTAGTTTTATATCACGAAATCGGATTCACTTGCAAGTGGTCGTAGAATTCTAACCTCTAAAGAGGTTGACTTCCTGACATAGCGCCTTCATCAATCACAAGTGATTGTGATAGGTGCGTAAGAGCTTTGCAAAACACATTTACCAATTTTCGTGTTTTGCATTCGAACGGCAAGTACAATACGATTTCAAGCTGAAATGTTACTTATTTGCGTAAGCATACTGCCTATTGATTGCACTTACAAGTGCATTGATTGACGCATAAAGTATGTCTTCATGGAGTCCAACGCCCCAATATATTTTGCCCTCACTATCGGAAATAGCAACGTATGCAGCGGCTCTTGCATGAGAATCCGCCTCAAGTGCGTGTTCCGAATATGTAACAAAAGTATAGTCAAGGGTGTATGGGCTTTTTTTGAGAGCGTTGCTCACAGCGTCTAATCTTCCATTTCCTATCGCTGTTAATTTTATTTTTTCGCCCATAAGTGTTACATCAAGATCAACCTGCGTTTGTTTTTTGCCATCTACTGCGTCTAGCTTTTTAAAATTCGCCTCAAGGAAGCTTAGCGGAGTTTCGCGATTTATGTACTCTTTTTCAAAAATTTCCATGACTTCATTTGGCGGCAGCTCGATATGTTTGTGGTCGGAAACATTTTTCACAAAATATCCAACCTCTTCACGCATTTTGTCCGGAATATCATAGCCAAAGTTTTGCTCTAGGATATATGCGATACCACCTTTGCCCGACTGGCTGTTTATGCGTATTACATCAGCTTCATATTCTCTGCCGATATCTTGCGGGTCAATCAAAAGATACGGTATATCCCATCTGTGACGTTTGTGTTTTTTACGGAATTTCATTCCTTTTGCAATGGCATCTTGGTGCGAGCCTG
>JGI20163J15578_10001220_pt1 | contig 10604 bp, 10 predicted proteins | sample TergutCu122P1_FD_15578 | JGI IMG/M metagenome (IMG submission 15578)
CCGGAACACAAACATCAAGCTCAACAACCGGAAGCACTTGTGCTTAATTTAGAATAGGAGGCGCCGGCATATGGCATCAGTTTCATATTACGGAACAGGCAGAAGAAAAAGCGCCGTTGCTCGCGTTTATCTTTTACCGGGTAAAGGCAATATTACAATTAATAAACGTGGTATAGACGATTATTTTGGTTTGGAAACACTAAAATTAATCGTGCGTCAACCATTAGAATTAACAGGTACCTTAAGCAAATTTGACATTATGGTTAATGTTTATGGCGGCGGTTATACAGGTCAAGCCGGCGCAATCCGCCATGGTATATCCCGCGCATTGCTGGTTGCAGACAGCGATTTCCGTCAGCCTTTAAAGCGTGCCGGTTTCCTAACCCGCGACCCGCGTATGAAAGAACGTAAAAAATACGGTCTTAAAGGTGCAAGACGTGCGCCACAATTCTCAAAACGTTAATTTCTTAACACTGCAAAACCCCCAGCCAAACGCTGGGGGTTTTGTGGAAGTAGAAGCTTTTGCCAAAATCAACCTTTTTTTGGATATTGTTAGTAAGAGATGTGACGGGTATCACGAAATAGTTTCTGTTATGCAGGCGGTAAATCTTTCTGATAGTTTGCTGTTGCAAAAAATGCCCCCGGGTGCCGGTTTGGTTCAACTTGACATAAATATACCCGGGTTACCGGCAGACGATACAAATCTTGTAGTTAAAGCTGCAAAGCTGTTAATGGAAAAATATAAAATCAGTCATCAAGTACGCATAAAGCTTACGAAGCGCATACCAATGGGGGCAGGGCTTGGGGGCGGCAGTAGTGACTGCGCCGCAACTATGCACGGAATTAACAGGCTTTTTAGTTTAAACTTATCAATAGACGAACTTATAGAGACAGGTAAAACTCTTGGGGCAGATGTTCCGTTCTGCTTGCTTGTAAATATACAAGGTGGTGCGGCATTTGCACAGGGTATCGGCGAAAAATTAACACCGCTGCCATCATACCCTAGCTGTTCCGTAGTTCTTGCTTGCCCCAAAGTACATGTTTCTACCAAAGAACTTTTTGCTAAACTTCAATATCAAAATTTAGTTAGTAATGCGAATAAGAATATCGACAAATTTGTTTCAATATATAAGTCCCGGGATATATGCGCGCTTACTAGAAGCTTTTATAACATATTTACTCCTGTCACATCAAACCTGCACCCGCAAATTTCGGCACTGATTTCCGGTTTGCAAAAACAAGGTGCCCTTGGTGCCGAAATGACCGGTACCGGTGCCACGGTGTTTGCGTATTTTACTAATGAAAATAATGCCAAAGCAGCTTGTGATACATTAAGACAGATTTATACTGACACAGAATTTTTTGTAACAACTACAGTATAATCAAACCATATAGGAGGCGTCGGTATGTCAAAAAACAGTAAAAATACAAGCGGCACAAAGCGTGCGCCTCAGTTGGTCGAACTGGCACCGCCAAGGGTGAAGTCCGCCAAGCCTGCTGTATCTACACGCAAATTATCTCCTCTTCCGGAACTAAAAACAAATGATCCCGACATTACAAGTAAATCGCATACCAAAAAGCGTGTGCCGGAGCAGCCAACTTCCCAGCGGCGTCAGCTGGATGATCTATCGGTAAATCTGCAATCGCCCGGACGCAGGCCGCTTCCTGTAACAGGAACCAGGCTTGGCAGGGACACAAAACCACGCCAAGAGTACAAGCCCCCTAAACGCGGAATGAGTCCCAAAGTTAGGCAGGGTTTAAATATTGGTGTAATTGTTGTTATTTTTGGCACTCTTTTTATCCTGCTTGGAATACGTCTTTTTAGCCATAATGCCTTGGCTGTTTACATGGATGGCCGCCCTGTTGGGCATATTCCTATGAACCGTGAAACCACAAGCGAGAGTTTTCAAACGGAACTTATCGCGCATTTAGAAAACAACCACCGCACAGAAGTTATCCTTACTCAACAAGTTACTGTCGAGCCTTCACGGTGGGCCCCGGGCAGGAATGTTATAGAAAGGTCCAGCATGATAAGCAACCTTGGCCTTCACATAGGCTACGAAATTAATGTTAGGGCTGTTTATATCAACGGGCAATTGGAAGTAGTAGTACGTAGTGATGATTGCATTAGAGACATCGAAAACCGCATACAGGCAGAGTGGATAAACGAGAACACAGTGTATAGCAGATTTGCCACAGAGTGGCAAGTAGTAAACAAAAATGTAGAGCGTGACTATGAAGGAATACTTACCCCTTCGCAAGCTATTATAATATTAGACCGTACAGAAATGGTTAATTATCAGTACACAGTAGTAAGCGGGGATAGGTTAGAGCATATTGCCACGCGCTTTGGTACAACAGCAGAAAATATCGCAAATACTAATAATATAACACTGGGTACTACAATTCATCCGGGTGATGTGCTTACCGTACGAACCAGGATGCCCATTCTTTCTGTTATTACCATAGATGAAATAGCAACCTATTCTATTATAGAAATGCCGGCAGAAACAACGTATACCGACGAGAGGGATGAATCTACAACTTATGTTGTACAAGAGGGAAGCCCCGGCGAAATGCGTACTGTAGAGCGGATTACCCGGCTAAATGGCATAGTAACAGATACAGAGCAGCTTGGTGCAGTAATTATTCAAGAGCCGGTTACCCGTATCGTAGAAATAGGCACTCGTGCAGTACCAATTGAAAGACGATAAAAGTCAAAACATAGTTATCGCGCCCAAATGGGCTGTTAGGAGGATAATAATGCCTGCAAAAATTTTAATTGTAGATGATGAAACAAGAATTGTAGACATACTAAACTACAACTTACGTAAGGAAGGCTATGAAACAATCACCGCGTACGACGGTGAGACAGGTTTAAGCTTAGCCCTTTCAGAAAACCCGGACTTAGTCTTGCTTGACATAATGATGCCCGGGTTGGATGGGTATGAAGTATGCCAACGCCTTCGCAAAGTGTCCCAAGTACCCATAATAATGCTGACTGCAAAAGCGGAAGAAGCGGACAAGGTATTAAGTTTTGAACTTGGCGCGGATGATTATATAACAAAACCCTTTGGCGTACGTGAAACACTTGCCCGTATTATGGCCAATTTGCGGCGTACGCACATGCCTCAGTCTGCCACACCCGGGGCTAACCGCCTGCTTTTTGGCGAATTAAGTATGGATTTAGATTTGTATGAAATAAAACGTGGCGATACTATTATAGATCTTACCCGCAGGGAGTTTGAACTGGTGAAATTTCTTGCAACCCAAAATAATCAAGTATTTACCAGGGAAGCATTATTGGAAAAGGTATGGGGTTATGAATACTTTGGCGATGTACGTACCGTAGATGTTACTATCCGCCGTCTTAGGACCAAACTGGAAGTTACCCCGGATATTCCAACCTATATTCTTACTAAACGCGGTGTGGGCTACTACTTTACCCAAGAGTTTGGTAATGGGATTATTCAGTAGGGCTTCCACAACTAATAATTGGGGTGGCCGTCAATGATGAATAGCATTAAGGTAAAGTTAATGGCCATATATGCTGCCGTTATACTAGCCGTAATGATAGTAAGCGGTACAGTAATGCTTTGGACTATGCGCGAATTGCATGTTGAGCAAACAGAAAGTCATCTTCGTGCTGTAAGCAACAAAATTTATAATGAAATTGTACAAGAGTATGAACGTGATGCTTTTTACAGTGCCGCCGGTTGGGCTACACTGCTGTTTGGCCACGATGAAGAGTCTGAAATTCAGGGAATGATTTTAAGCGAGGCCGGGATTGTTATCGCACCGGATGCTTTTAGGGCCTTGCGCCCCAACAGTAGGGCTGTAGTGGCCGCCTTTGCCGGTGAGGCACGGGCTGTAGTTGGGCGGCCCGGCCAAGATATTGCGGGCAGAGACAGGCAGCAATGGATTAGCTTTGCTATGCCTGTAACCCGTGATGATGAAAATTTTTATATTTATACACGAACCAGCACCAAAGCCATGAATGAAAGCCTTGCCAGTATTGCTCTCATTCTTGTAGTTATGGTGCTTGTTTCAATTGTGCTGACTTTAATTATGTGGTTTTTCCTTGCAAATGCAATTACCGAGCCAATTATAAACCTTACACGGCATACAAAGGCAATTGCTTCGGGCGATTTTTCCAGCAAAATGGTGGTTAACAGTAAAGATGAAATTGGGCAGCTTGCCCAGGATTTTAACTACATGGCACAAGAACTGCATAACTCATTGATGAGTATAACGCGCGAGAAAAATAAAAGCGTAGCGATATTGCAAAATACTTCCCATGGGGTGCTTGCGTATGATGCGGCAGGCACTCTTTCCCATGCGAATAACGCAAGCCTGGAACTGTTGCATGGGGTAGATTTGCTAAATTCTAACCTGCAAAGTATTTTAGAGCTTTTAGGTTTCGATTCGGATGACATTTATAACCTGCAGCCGGAAGAAATACGGGAAGTTACTTACCAAGATAAAGACCACTTTATTCTGGCCTGTGTAACATCATATGCAAGCCAGTCTGACGCGGCGGACGGTTATATTATTGTATTGCAGGATGTATCCCGCCAAGTTAAGCTGGATAATATGCGTAAGGAATTTGTGGCCAATGTATCTCACGAGCTGCGTACGCCTTTAACGTCTATACGCACATACGCCGAAACTTTGATGGACGGCGCAATGGAAGACAAAGAAACAGCCAAAAGCTTTTTGAAAGTAATAGACGATGAAGCCCAGCGCATGACCCTTCTTGTATCAGATTTATTGGAACTTTCACGCATAGACAGCAAGCAAGCTGCTTTGGAAATGGATGTTGTAGATATTGTGGCATTATTACGCCTTGCAGTGCATCAAAGCCAGTTTTTAGCAAATACAAAGATGCAGACAATTGAAATAGAAACATCACCAGTTCCTTGCTTTGTAGAAGCAAATGCATCACGTATAAACCAGGTTATTACCAATATTTTGTCAAATGCCATTAAGTACAGCCCGGAAAATACTACTATTCGGGTAACTATGGAAACAACTGATAAATATTATCGCATTTTTATACAAGATCAAGGTATGGGTATCCCGCAAGAGAGTATTCCCCATATTTTTGAACGGTTTTATCGTGTAGATAAGGCCCGTGCCCGTGCCATGGGCGGCACAGGACTTGGGCTTGCTATAGTAAAAGAGATTATGGAAGAGCATGGCGGGCGGGTTCATGTTACCAGCCAAATGGGGGAAGGTACTACTATGGTGCTTAGGTTTAATAAGTATCAGGCGTGATACAGAAAAAATTGCAGAGGAGGCTTGCCCTATGTTGGATACAATAAAAAACCGGTATTTGCCTATAGCAAAGTCACTGGCTATTTTGGGGCTGGCGGCTTTGTCTGTGTTTTTAACCGTTCAGTTATGGCTTGTGAGTATACCAAATTACAGCTTTTTCCCATACTTGGCGGCACGGTTTACGTCTGCGGCACCGGACGGGGCCTCTGATTTTGTACGCCCTTTTCGTATTGTTTCCGGTATGGGTGACGGCTATTTTGACATTATGTACAATGGCATTGGTGATTCAGACTTTTGGGAATATGGGGAACTGGTAATAACTACTATTCTGCAAAGCGGCCATTTTATCAGCCACATGGAAACAGACATGTCGCATATTGTTAACCAGCCCCTATTAATCTATCAATACGCATTTAACATGGATTCCACTGTGTTTGCGGAAGCTTTGGGCCAGCGCGGTGCAACTCTTACAGATGTGGGCATTCCTAATTTTACTGCGGTGGCAGTTGCCCCGCCGCAAATCCCAAACAGCCCGATAGTTGCCTACTTTATTAGAGAAGACTATACCTGGCAGTTTGCATTGGTGCCAACCGGACGTCGGCTGCCGGAGATTTTTGACGGTATTGATATTACTCCGCAGCACCCCTACCGCCGCTTTGCGGCAACGGATGATGCATTGGTATTTGTGCCCCGCTTCCATGAAAACTTTGAATATCATCCGGTGTTGACAGCCAACCCTTACGAGAACCATCCCAACTCGCTGTCTTTGGCATTTATTCGCAGGCAGGTGGAGCATTTCTTTGATAACCCTGCCACAATAAGCCACGGAATGGGCACAGGCGGAATTTTTACATTTAATAACAGGAATACTTCGGTGCGCTACTTGCCGACACATATTTTGGATTATAGCAGTTTTCGTACCATGGGGCGTACCCCTACTAATATAATATCAGATTTTTCTGCTGCTCTTGCATTTATAAATAGCGATACAAATGTAACCAACGAGTTTTTTCTTGCAGGTTACGGCGGGCGCGGCCGCGGAAATGTATTTTTGTTCGATTATGTAATAGAAAATTTCCCTATAGTATTTGCGGAAAGCCGGCATACCGGGCCGGAATGTAACATACCTTTGCAACACGCCATAGAAGTAACTGTAGAGCGCGGGCGGGTAGTACGTTACCGCAAAATTGCCCACACTTTTCATGTTGACACAAGTTACACCAACAGGTTGATGCCCGCAGAAGCGGAACGCTGTTTGGGTTTTGTGATTTGGCCCGGTTTGCGGTCTAATACCCACATTAACTTACAAGCCATTGAAACAGAGCAAGGGGGATAATGTATGGACTGGGAACGGGCAAAAAATTATATCTTAGTGTTTTTTCTGCTGCTTAACATTGCCTTGGGTATTATGCTGGCCATAGAAAACCGCCGCTATGTAATGACCGGGGACCAAGAGCGACTGATTAGGACAGTGCTGAACCGGAATAACATAGGTATGTACACAATACCTATACGGCGGTTCCCGCCAATGCGCCCTTTGGAGGTTACAGGCTTTTACTACAATCAGGAAGAGCTTAAACAAATATTGTTTGAAAACCCCGATGCGGTAGAGCGTGAAGAACATGCATGGCGTTCAATTTTCCGGTATGGTGACAGCCGATTAGAAATATCCAATGGTTTTATCGAATACAGGAACCCAAACGGGTTCCGCCAAAGAGGGAGCGCGACCATTCTGCTTCAGTTGGCAAATGAGGTAACTTATGCAGCGGCAGTGCGGTTAACAGACATGTTTATAAACAGTTATTACCCGGACTTTATTTTTGACGGATATAGGCTGGGCGAAGACGAAATACGGATAATCTACCGCCAACAGTATCGTGGGATACTTGTACACTCTAATTCTATTGAATTTTTGGTTACGCCTGTTGGTATACGTGAAATTGAAATGCAATTTGGACAAATACGTGGATACGTTGCCGAGCCAATGGCTATTTTTTCGCCGGACGAGGCATTGCTGGCTTTTGCCCAGCGCGTGCGGCATATTACAGAGGAAAGACCGATTCACATAAACCGTATAGACCTGGTATATTTCCAAAGTTATATTAGCGACCAGTTTGGCCCTTATCACGCAGTGCCGTTCTACCGTATTTTTACCCAGTGTGAAGATGAGCCTTTTTTGATAAACGCGGTTACTAATGTAGTGTTTGATTAGGATGAGGAAAAATGAATCCGGCGTTGTGCCCAAATATTACCATACAGTAACGCTATGAATGTGCAGGCAATTGTGATACAATAAATCCTTGGGTAGCAAAAATTGTAAAAAACCCAAAGGGGTACCCCTTTGGGGCAATTAGCATACCTAATTGCCCCAAAGACACACACTATCTTTTAACACATAAGATGGAAGCGAAATTTGACACCATAACCAGGAGGTAACAGTAATGCGCATCGAAAACACAGACCACCTATTTCAAAAAATACGTGACCGTATGAAACTGGAGAGTGAAATGCTTTCAGAAGACACAAATCTTGACTTGCGTACTTTAGAACGCAACCAAGATTATAAACACTCTACACAGATAAAATCCGTAAAGAAACTTGTGGAACCCTTTTTTGACACAGGCGAAATGTTAACATTGCCGTATCAACACGAGCAAGAGAGATTAAGCAACAAAGCTGTGTTTGCATTGCAAAATAATGAAAGCACAAGCGATATACGTCAAATAATAACACAAGCCTTAGCCGAAACTAATGCAGACGAAAATGACTATATTAATAAGCCGCTTATTGCATTTGAACCGCAGCTTTTTCATATACTTGCAATGACATATGCAAAAGACAATGACATGGATACCGCCATTACCATACTTAAAAATGTTTTAGACAGTGTGGAAGCATATCCGCCGGACGATAGAACCAAGGAAGTGCAAGTAACCCCTATGTTGCTGACACTTGCAAGATACTTACTGCAAGTTGAAGATTACGAAAGTGCGTTGGCCACCTGTAATATAGGATTTAACTTTGCTGTAAGGCGTAACCAAGGTAAGTACTGTCCGGATTTTATGCATATTGAAATTCTGATACACATTGCGACAGGAAACAAGGAAGCCTGCCACCCATTGCTTGCAAAAACTTTTGCGGGTTATGTGGGCTTAAACAATGCAAAAGCCGCAAACGAGATTTTGACAATTGCCCACAAGCAGCTAGACATGCCCATTGCAACTTATGGAATGGAACTTATACTTCATGACATGCCGCCGGACACACCCGTAGCCCAGCCACAGCGCAACATTACAACACTGGGGGATATGCTGCAATCGTTTATGGGCCAAACAAGTTTTAAACGCAAAGTAATATATGGCGGGCTTTGCGACAGTTCTGCACTTACTAAACTGGAAATGAATAAAACAAAAAGCCCCAACATATTTTTAGTTGAGGCACTTGCGCAGCGAATGGGCAGGGACATTGGTTTGCATCATAGTTTCCATGCCCCTGCCAAAGAGTTTAAAACGTGGCAGCTGCGGGATAAAATACAGGTTTTAATGAGAGAAAGAAAATTTACACAAGCGGGTAAACAGTTGGAGGAACTTAAGTTGTTAGAAAGTAAGAAACGTTACCAACACGTTATTCTCCGGCAGTTTACACAACTTACAGAAGCTAGAATATATGGTCGTAAACATAGTAAAGATAACGAAATGCCGGAATATTTAGAGATGCTTACAGTGGCAATTAGGCTTACTATCCCCGGTTTTGATGAGCGTGATGATATAGCCAACTACCCACTTACGATGCAAGAAGCTGTAACAATTAACTGTATGGCGGCGTATTACCACTACAAAGGAGACCACATGCACGCCGAACGGATGTATCGGAAGCTTTTTCAGAACATAGAAGCCCATTGGAAAGATGATACATTAAAGTCGCAATTGTGTGGTAACCTATCGTTTAACCACTCGTCATGTTTAGGCCTTTTGAACTAGAATGAAGCTGCCATGACTGTAGTTGATAATGCACTTGAGTATGGCATAATGCGAGGGCACTTAAAAAGTATGCTTGGTTTATACTTCAATAAAGGATATGCCTTGCTGAGCCTTGGAAAGAGCGAAGAAGCTCTCTCATACCTTGTATTGGCTTACTATGGTTTTTTGATTTATGAAAACCATGGAAAAAATGAGGAGTTGGGAATGATAAGAGGTTTCATAAAGGAGAAATATAATATAATCCTTTCCTAAGCTTCATCATCACAGTTTGGAGGTAAAATGCAGTTAGGTGGTATTGTTTCATAAATTAACTGCTCGTGTGGCGCGCCAACCACAACCATTGGTGAAATGGCCATAAAAACGATCACCATACACATAAACCACGCTGCGATTAATTTTTTGTTTGTTTTCATAAGATTACTCCCTTCGAAATTTAGCATTTTCAATGCTGTTATTTGTTATAGTAAATGCATACCAAAACTTTATAAACTTGTCCAACAAAATGGAGCACAAAAATTCGCGAATTCTTGTGCTCCATTTTGTTGGACAGATAAAAAGACGTGGTGTATACTTTTAGTGCATTCGTTGTGTTGTTGGTTATAAAGGATTCCGTATAAAACCAGAAAGATGCGAAACACTATGTTGTCAAATATGTTTGATGATTTTGATCTAGATATCCAAAAAATAACAAAAAATCCGTATAGTATTCGCGCTATTACACGAACATGTGTTGGAAACGAACCCAAAATAACATGCTCGTGTACATGTCAAAATTACCCGCGCCGTCAATCTCTCGCTCTTTACTTGTCAAAATAGTTTTTACACTTTGGGAGTCGATTATTCCGTAAGAGAGAAAATTTTTTTCCGACCTGCGTTTATACGTGTTCTTTTTATCAATGCATCCATAATGCGTTCCCATAATCCTGATTCACGTACTCGATGGAAGAAACTCCACACGGCACTATAAGGCGAATAGTAATATGGCAAATATTTCCGTTGTATGTTCGTTTTGACTAAATATGTACGGCATTAACCTGTGAATGTTTATGCCCTTCAGATTTGTTGCCTATCGGGGAATGATCTTTAATCTCAACTTTTATGCAATCCTATGAATATGGAGTCTTAGACAGTTTAGTTTTATCACAGATCAATATTGAAGCCATTGACGAATATGGAAATTATCTGCGAACTAATATCTGTGACGTGCAAGTGGTTAAATCTAATAAATTATATACTATAAGCATTGTGGGAGTGTTGTTTAATATATAGACAAAGCTTTCGTCTGTAGCGAGTCAAATACCGCACCTGAACAGACAGCTTGCCATAATCTTAAAGTGCGGTCTACCA
>JGI20163J15578_10001221_pt1 | contig 10603 bp, 6 predicted proteins | sample TergutCu122P1_FD_15578 | JGI IMG/M metagenome (IMG submission 15578)
ATCAGAAATTATACCTCAACGAAATCATAGTCGTTACGCCCAAAATCGGATGTATTTCGCAGTTAATATCAGCCGAATAATCGCCAAAAAACAGCCCGAAACCAATGCAAGGCACAAAATGCTGTAAAAAATATCCGCCGATTTTCACGTTGATAAAATTCTGCATTCGGTACTCAAATCCGGTGGCAAAGCGGTAGTTACTGCTCAATTCTTTGTCTATCTGCGTGCGCCAAACGAAGTCTGACGAAAAATTGTAAGACGTTCCCAAACTGAAAACAGACGGAATGCGCTTGGTAATAAAATCGGTTTGAATGTTGTTTTGAAACGGATTGAACGTGCTGAAACCCAGCATAAAATCAGGGCTTAACCGAATCACTGCACCCACTCGACCGAGCAGTGCGCCGTGATACCTGCCGTCTGCCGAAAAATAGGCNGTATAATAGTCAAAACCAACGCCGAGCGCAAATTTATCGGAAAAATTCCGCGCAAANTCAATTCCGATAAGCATTTCGTGGTAAAGCGAATAGCCGAAATACGAAAACGAACCGCCGATGTTGATGTGTTCGGTNGCGAATCCGGCTTGAATGCTCCGCGTAGAAAGTTCTTTGAGCAAGTAGCGGTTTTCGAAGGTTGTTGATACCGAGATTCTTTCTACATATCCGAGCGNTGCCGGATTGTTGAAAGCCGTCCACGCACCTGCATCGGCAACCGAAGTGTGCGCAATNGAAACAGGCGNCGGAACGATGTGCGGTATCTGCGCAAACGAAAATGAACANAAAAACAGCAGACAAATGAGCGGATATTTTCGCTTCGCACCTGCAAACTGCCTGCCTAAAATGCTTATTGTTTTCTTTGTGTACATAAATTTTCCCAATGGCTTTTTTTTGGACTGCAAAGGTACACAAAGCCGACAAAAGTACACAATAAAACAAGGATTTTTTTAGAAAAAATGTACACTTTTTTGCTGAAATTGCAAAAATGGCAAAAAAAACGCAACACGTTTTGAAAACGAGTTGCGTTTACGAGAGTTTATTTTCGTTTTTTAATTTGTTATCCACCACACCAAACTCGCGCGCACATACGGAATATGTCCTCTTGCGGGCGTAAAATTGAAATTTGCGGGCAGATTTGTTCCGGCATCCAATCGAATACCGATGCCGGTGGGTATCCTATTCATAAAAGGGTCATAAACCGTAAAATTAATCACTCTAAATTCGGCACGAAGTCCGGCACCTACCATAAATGAATTGAAAATGCGGAACTCCATATCGCGCCTATTTCCTTCGCTGAACATATTGTTTTCTACCGAGCCGCCACCAATCATTACATAAGGCGATATCCGCAGCCAATTATTTCTAAAAACTTGGTAGCCAACCAACAATCCGCCGATACCAAAAGTAAAACGGTCGCCTTCTAAAAAATCATATCTATGTCCGGTTTGATAACTCGGCAAATCTCTACTTAATCTGAATGCGCCAAAATCACCCTGAATAGCGAAAGTCCATCTATTCCAATAAAAATCAATGGTAATATTGCCACCGGTATTTGGCGCGAAATAATGACTCATATTTCCTGCCGGAAAATTTTGCGTAACTCCAAAACCGACTCCAAAACCCCATTCTACACGTGGACTCGGCAACCAATTAACAAAATCATTGAAACGTGAATTTGGATAATTTCTTCTGAAATCTCGTAATTTTCGACTGTAAAGCTCATCTGCTCCGTTTTGAATTAAGTGAAAAAAGAGCAGCAACAATTCTTTATCTTCTGTCGTCAAATATTCATCTATTAACACATTGTCAGCAAGCCACACAGCATCAGCACGAAGATGTGCATAAAGGGCGTGATGCAGTTGGTGGTCTGCAAGCTGGACACAAAGCTGCCCTCCTGTCGCAAAACGCTCGGCTCTTTTCAAAAAATTTTCCCAATTACCTGCTAAAAGAGCAATAGCCAATTCTTCTGAAAGAGTGAATGCATAGCAATAAGGATGCGTTCTTTCAACCAGAAACCGGTGAATTTCGGTTACTCGTTCAAAATCTCGTGTTTGAACGCTTTGCAGCATCATTCGTCTTCCGTTGTTTACCAAGACTTCGGTTTCGTCCACAAAGGATTTGATTTCTTGTTCAAGTTGTGCCTTTGCAGAATTTAATACCACAAAAAGCATCAATGCGCTGAAAAGTAATTTTTTGAGTTTCATAAGTTTTATTTTTTTAGTTTACACCGCAGGCGTTAATTCTACCGAACGCCCCATTGCCGAAACGAGACGATAAAACGCAGCAACGCTCGGAACAGTTACGCCTTTCTCGATGCGGGAAATATACGATTTATCTGCTCCAATGCGTTTGCCGAGTTCTGCCTGCGTCAATCCTGCCTCTTTGCGGGCATCAAGCAATACCTGACTTGTGTAAAAAGCGTATGCTTCTTCGTCAAACTTCGCTCTTTCGGGCGTTCCGTGTGCGCCGTATTCTTTTGCAAGCTGTTCACTTATGCTTGTTATCATTTGACTGTTTGTGTACATAATATTCATTTTTTTATTCTCAATGCAAATCACGAATTGGATGCAAAAGGCTGAAAGCCTTTAATATCCCAGCACAGGGCAACGCCCTGTGTAAAAAAAAGATTCCATAATCTGCGCCCTGAAAGGGCAACATCAAAAAACATTGATTCTGCCCTTTCAGGGCGCAGATTATGATACATTCATTTTCGTAAGGCGATGCCCTACGCTGGGTTATTTTGCCCCTTCGGGGCGTTTTATCGGAAAATTAAATGTGTTATACAACCGTAACACGTTACGTTTTTTACCTAAAAACCCCTACAACCTCCCCTTTATCTCTCTCGTTTCTGCTTCAAATCCGGGTTTTTCGAGCAGGGCGAACATATTTTTTTTGTACGCTTCTACGCCGGGTTGGTCGAATGGATTGACGCCGAGCAGGTAACCGCCTATTCCGCAGGCTTTTTCGAAGAAATAAATCAGCTGTCCGATGTAGGTTTCCGACAGTTCGGGAATTTCAATCAGAATGTTGGGCACACCGCCGTCAACGTGGGCGATGAGCGTGCCGAGTTCAGCCATTTTGTTTACTTCATCTACTCGTCTGCCTGTGAGGAAATTGAGTCCGTCGAGGTCGCGGTCGTCGTGCGGAATTTCCACCTTTTCGTTCGGCTTGCTTACCGACAGTACGGTTTCAAAAATGGTGCGTTCGCCCTCTTGAATCCACTGACCCATCGAGTGCAAATCTGCCGTAAAATCGACAGAAGCAGGAAAAATTCCCTTTCCGTCTTTGCCATCGCTTTCGCCGTAAAGCTGTTTCCACCATTCGGCAAGGAAATGGAGTTTTGGATGGTAATTGGCAAGAATTTCGATTTTTTTGCCTTTCCGGTACAGCAGGTTACGGACAACAGCGTATCGGCAAGCCGGATTTTCGGCAAAAGGCGTATCTTCACCGCACAGTTTTTCCATCGCCAGCGCACCCGAAACCAACCGGCGGATGTCAAATCCTGCAACCGCAATCGGAAGCAGACCAACCGGCGTAAGCACCGAATAGCGTCCGCCCACATCGTCGGGAATCACAAAAGTTTTGTAACCTTCCGTGTCGGCAAGCGTGCGGAGTGCACCGCGCGAAGCATCGGTAATGGCAACGATGCGCTTGCGAGCCTCTTCTTTGCCTGTTTTTTCTTCCAAGAGGTCTTTCAAAAGGCGGAATGCGAGTGCAGGCTCGGTGGTTGTGCCCGATTTCGAGATGTTGATAAGTCCGAAACGCTTGTCGTTGAGATAGGCGAGCATTTCGTGCAGATAATCTTCGCTGATGTTGTTTCCGGCGTAGAGAATGACCGGATTTTTGCGCTTTGCAGGCTCTTGAAGCCAGTCGAAAGAGCTTGACAGTGCGTCGATTACCGCTCTTGCGCCCAGATAGCTTCCGCCGATGCCCACGACCACCACCACGTCGCAAAGGGTGCGGAGCGCGTTGGCAGTGTCTTCAATATCGCGCAGATGCGCATCGGTAATTGACGACGGCAGTGTAACCCAGCCGAGAAAATCACTGCCGGCTTTGCTTCCGTTATGCAATGCTCGGTTGCAGACAACTGCCTGCTCTGCCTGATTCAAAATTTCTTCTTCGGAAATGAAATTAAGCGTGTGCTTGATGTTGATTTGAATGTTGTTCATTATTTTTTGTTGATTATTTTTGTTTATTGAATGGCGATGCAACGGATAGAGAAACCTGCGACACGGTAAAAGTGCCATACTATCGCATAATCATCTTCGAACGTCAAACCCCACGCGTTCTTCATGTGATTATGATACAATGTATTGCTCCAATAAAGTGCTGTCTCGCTTGCGCCGAAGAGCACACCATTAATACCACGATGTCCTGCGACAGGCAGAAAAATTTGATACGGTGCAGTGCCAAAAAGACGACCATTTATTCTCCGTTGTGTTGTCCAAATACTACCGGAATTGTAAAGGGATTGTAGTTCTTCATAAGTCGGCACTCGCCAACCTGTTGGACAAGGGTCATTTTCTTTCTCCCATTTTACATTTATACCTGATGCTCCTAAAAAATCCCAATCTTCCACATATCTATCTACCGCATTCCACCCTTTTTTTCTGTTCCATTGAAACAACATTCCCGAACTTTCGGGATATGGTGCAAATGTGCCGGGTGCATCTACATTGCGTGTTGCCCAGCGTATGCCGTTGATAACTACGCCGTAGTCGTGCGTGGCGGTAGTTTCGAGAGCCTCAACCACCGTGAGGGCTTCAGCCACCGATGCCTGTCTTGTAGCGCAATTTGTAAAAAATAACGCCGTGATGGTTAGTGTGAGAAATAATTTTTTTGTCATATTTTTGTTGATTTTGTCTGAATCAGGATTTTACCCCTAAATCCCCTAAAGGGGACTTTTGGGCAGTGCAATACAGCACCGGCAGTGTAAAACCGCACCATCTAAAAAGCCCCTTTAGGGGTTTGGGGTTTAATCCCGATTCAGACAATTTTTTGAAACCGCAAAGATAAAAAAGAATATGCAAATATGCTAATGCNAAAAAAAACGAGTGCCGAAAAAAACCTCGACACTCGTTTTCCTATTTGAAAACAAACAAAAACGGATTAATGCGGATTGCCTGCCTGCACACAGCGTAAGTTTTCAGAATAGTTGCCGANAATATGACCCCAAANCCATCCGCCGTTGGAGCTTGCGCCTGTTTCCAGCGAAAAAAGATTCAGCCTTAATCCGGCAGTTGCACTGGCACTGCGGGTCCAGTAGTGGAAACCGCCGTTGTTAAGAAAGGCACCTCCCGAAGCAAAATAACCCTGCCGGGGAAGCCATAAATAATCGCCGTAGCGCGTAATACTGCCGGCAGTTGTCCGCGTGTTGTTATTGTGCACAGCCTGCCAGATTTCCACTTCTGCCATCCGCCATCCCGGAGGACAAGGGTCGAACCAAGTTGTCCACGTATCGGGAAGTGCCTCAGGATTTGAGCCGGGCGATGCCGGACTTCTGTCGGGATTAAACCTCGGAGTTTTTCTGCCCCACTGATAGTAAGCACCGCGCAATTGGTCGCGCGTACCGGTAAATGGGTCTATTGTGCGGTCTGCTCCCAAGTTATGGCATTCGAACATCCGCCACTGACCGTTTCCTACCTGTGCCGGACATCCGCAGGCTTGGTCTTGCACTCTGATAGTGATATTCTCTTGAAAATCCTGATTTCCTACCGTGAAAACAGCATACAGCGTAAATGTCAATGCCGTGTTGGTGGTTGTTCCTGATGCCATTGCTATGATATTCGGGTTGAAAGCCACCGATGCCGCTGCTTGAGCAGCATTCGCATCGCCGCTTACCGACTCAACAATGCTTTGCGGGTCGTCAATCATAAAGCGGATATTGCTGCCGCCTATGGTACTGAACGGGAAAGTAAATGTCAATGTATTGCCGTTGTTAAAATCGTTCGGACGCATATTCAGCGGCAGACGACCGCCATCAGCCCAAGGATTATCGGAAGCCGCACCGCCGGTTTGATGCACATCCAAGCAGGTTCTCTGGCTGTGGAAATGAGGCTGCACCACATCCGGATTTGATACCTGCGGAAGATTTTTCGGATTCAGCGTAACAATTACCGGTACAGGCGATGCATACACAGGCGACGCAGTACATTCGTTGGTAACCCGCACCACAACCGAATATCCGGGTGCTGCTTTCGGTGCTGCCGGCGTAAATGTAAACGTATTTCCCGTTGCCCGAACAATGCCGTCAACAAGCCAAGTGTAAGTTATCGGCTCGCTTCCTACATTAGCCGAAGCTGTAAAAACAATGCTTTGTCCTTCTTCTATGGTTTGAGAAGTATTCGGCGTAATTACCAGCGAGCCGGCAGGAATACATCCTCTTCTTACATCAAACGGGTCGGAAAGTAACTCGGCTGTACCGCAGGCGTTTGCCGCACTTACTTTAATCACAACGCCTTCTACAACCTCTGTTCCTGCACCAAAAGTTACAACTGCCGCATTTCCTGCGCCCAAAGGCATAATGCTGACAAGCGGTTCGTGCGCCGAATTTACTACGCTCCACTCAATAGAAGCGGCTTCGGGAGCGGCGGCTATCGAAAAAGTTTTTGAGCTTTCGAAAATTTCTTCACTTGCCGGCGGCAGCAGCCACGATACAGTAACCGGTGCCGACTGCACTACTTCAATCGGCGGCGAAACCGTGCTCCAGCAGCCGAATGTATTTGCGTAGCGCACGGTGTAAGTGCCCGGCTGCATTACTTGAATTGTCTGCGTATCGTATGTTAATTCGATTCCGTTTCTAAACCATTGGTATTGATTGCCTGATGCTCCGGCAGTAAGCATAGCCGGATTTGCGGCGCAGATATAAGCTCTTTGTGCGCCTGCATTAATGGAAGTCGGCGTAGGCGTTTCGCCGGCTATTACTTTAAATTCGCTCGATGTTACACTCATCGGACACTCGCCGACAGCAGTAACCGTAACCGAAATTACCAAGCTGGCAAACGAAGGCGGTACCACAAACATAGTAGAAGCGGTAGTTCTGCCCAAACTTTCGCCGTTGCCAAACCACTCGAACATCACATCGCTGAAACCGCTGTAAGCCGCCGCATTGGCAATGGTCAGTTCCAATGTTCCTCCGGCACATACCGCTATGCCGTTTTGATTTATAGGCACGCCGTTTATACGCGCATCGGGAGTAGGCAGCGTGCTGTTTCCGTCGGTAAAAACAAGGTTTATTTTATTGCTTGCCGTCGATGAACAGCCATCGGGCGTAACGTAAATCAAATACCAAACGCCTTCGCTCGCCGCACCGGCAGGCACATTGAAAGAAGCTGTGTTTCTTGCACGCTCCAATCCGTTTTGCAGCCAGATAAGTCCTTGCGGATTAGGCGCATTGAGTGCCGAAAGCGTTACGCCGTTGTTTCCGCAGAGAATGCCGTTGTTGTTCACAATAATATGCGGTACACGCCCCGCAGTTTCGCCCGAAGCGGTAATGGTAAATTCAGCCGGCGTACCGCATCCTATCATACCGGCATACACGCGGTACGTTCCGATTTGCCTTAATTCTACGCCTGCGCCTTCGGCAGCGACAATATTATTGCGTACCCAGAAATAAGCAGCGCCCGGTATCGGATTCTGCACAAAAGCGTGTACCGAGCCGGCTTGGCACAAAGACCAAGTGCCGCTGTGCGTGCCGACCGAAACAGCAATATCATCTGTACACGGACAGCCTTCTTGTGTAAAAATAAAAACAGCTGTACGTCCGGCAGGGTCGGTTACCATCACTACGGCTCGGCGGATATTGGCAGTTGGATTCGGCTGAAAATGTACCGAAAAAGTTCCCTGCTCCTCGTCAATCGGCGTAACCGAAGCAAATTCATTTCCTGCAATTACCGTAAACAGATACAAACCTGCAATATCCAATCCCGGATTGCTGATTTGAACAGTGCCTGTTTCCGCATTGGCACAGTCAAGCAGAATGCTCGTGTCGTAGTCAATGTGCATCATTCCGCCATCGAGGGCAAGCAGCCGCCAATTATCGCCATCCCAATAATAAATGCCTTGAAAAATGTTGGCGGCAGGATTTAAGTTTGTGTTATACACAAGCAGTCCTGCAAGTTCGGGTACTACATCTGCATTTTGTACAGACACATCGGTAAAGCCGGCAGGAATTCTGCCGAGGTCGGTAATTTCTACATTGGGAAGCAGTAATCCTCCCGTAAAATCCGCGTTAAGGTCGAGCGTTGCTCCGTGTTGAGGAGCCGTTGCACCTCCAATTGTTACTTGTGCGTTCAAACTTACCGGAACGCACAACATCCCTGCTAAAAGCAGGGTCAGAAATGTGTTTTTCATTTTAATTTAATTTTTAATTTGTGATGCAAAAAACAAACAGCCAAAATCTTTGGCTCTAATATTGAGGGCGCAAAGGTAAATGCTATTCTGCGCTTATTGGTTATTTGAAACGATGCTTTTTTTGGCGAAAGAAGCCATTTAACCGTTTTTTTGATTTTTTGTCTGAATCGAGATTTGCAGGATTAAAGAATTGACAGGATTAAACCCCAAACCCCTAAAGGGGCTTTTTAGATGGTGCGATTTTACACTGTCGGTGCTGTATTGTACTGCCCAAAAGTCCCCTTTAGGGGATTTAGGGGTAAAATCTTGAAAATCGAAATCCTAACTCATACAAAAAAAAACGAGTGCCGAAAATTTCGACACTCGTTTTTTTCCGAATGAAATTTATTTAATTTCTTAATGCGGACTACCTGCTTGTACGCAGCGCACAGGCTCTTGGCAGTGCCGGTTGATACCGGAACTTCTCATAGTACTCCAAGCGTTCAAAAGAAATTTTTAATTTTCATAAAAAACTTCGGTTTTAATTAATAATTTAGCTGCTAACTTGTTATGTAAATTTTATCTTTTTTCGGAGGCTGTCCAAAAAGCACGCAGATGACGCAGATTTGACAGCTCCAAGCGTTTAGTCGTTTATAAAGCTTTTCCTAATTTCACAACTTGGAAAAGCTGCTGTGTTTTTAAACCTTCCTAATTTCACAATCCGGAAAAATTCGTTGTGTTTTAAATTATTATTTTTAAAACAACCGGACAGACTGAACAAAAAATTTAAAAAGGTCCGTCCTTCTAACTAACAAACTAAAATTTTTTTTAACAACACAGCATTTTCGCTTAAATGCTGCTTTCCTTAAACTTAAAACTTATGAAACAAAAAAAGAGCCTGCCGCAGCAAAACTAAAAAAACTGCGTGCAAAACTCCTATGTGTTGAAAAAAATAACATTTTTTCCGCGTTAAATGACACGAAAAAAGGATTTAGTCGTTGAATGGTTTTGTGAAAATTCATCACTTAAATAATACTGTATAGTTTAGTCGTTTTATCTCCTTAGGCTGCTGTTTTTCCGAATAGCTGAAAAAACGCTGCAAAGGTAAATGTCTTTTACAACTATTCGATTATACAAAAAGCTCCGTTTTTTATACGACAGTCGCTTCAACAGTTAAATAATCAAAAAAACACACTTAATAAATCCGCAATCCGCTTGCGGTGATTAAAAAAATTATGATATTTGTATGTTTTTCGGGGCTGATGAAAGATGAACTTTAAAGCAGAACCTATGATTGACACTAACAAGCTGCTGAGGTACGCAATTTTTTGCTTATAGAAGCAAGATTGTAATCAAAAACTTTAAAACTACCCTCCGAGTACTGCCGATTTTTTTTTGTTTCAAAAAACTTACTTACTTTTGTAGCAGAATTTTTGAATCTTGGAATTTTTGAATTTTTGAATTTTTGAATCTGAATTGAGCACAATAACTTTAATACTGATAATATTAGTCATTTCTGCCTTTTTTTCGGGTATGGAAATCGCGTTTGTGTCGTCAAACAGACTACGTTTCGCGCTCGATAAACGGCAGAAAGGTTTTGGCTCGTCTGTTCTTTCTATTTTTTACAAGCATCCGCAACAGTATATTTCCACTATGCTCGTCGGAAGCAACATCTGCTTGGTAGTGTACGGCATTCTGATGGCGAATCTGCTCGAACCTCCGCTCGCATTTTTAGAGAGCCAGTTTCTGATAACCTTCGTTCAGATTGTTCTTGCAACAATTATAGTGCTGATTACAAGCGATTTTCTTCCGAAAACCATTTTCCGTTACAATCCCAATTTGTGGCTCAATATTTTTTCGCCTCTGCTCATCGTTTTTTATATTCTGCTGTATCCGATTTCTGTTTTTTGCACGTGGCTGTCGATTTCCATTCTGCGGATTTTCGGCGTGAAACGAAACAAAATGGAACAGGAAAATGCATTTTCGCGTATCGACTTCAATTATCTGGTCGAAGAATCGTTTGAGGGTGGTGATACGGAAGAAGAAATTGAAAACGATGTGAAAATTTTGCAAAATGCGCTCGATTTTTCCAGCGTGCGATTGCGCGACTGCTTTGTGCCTCGTCCTGAAATAGTTGCGCTCGATTATTCTGTAAATCTGGATGTGCTGAAGCAGACATTTATCGAAACCGGACTTTCGAAACTGATTATTTACAAAGAAAATATCGACAATGTGGTTGGCTATATCCACTCGTCGGAGCTGTTTAGGCACTCCGAAAA
>JGI20163J15578_10001222_pt1 | contig 10600 bp, 8 predicted proteins | sample TergutCu122P1_FD_15578 | JGI IMG/M metagenome (IMG submission 15578)
CGCTTACGATACCGGGAGGGCGCTCAAATTCCCTCGGCGGAAGATCCTCATGGATGCGCTCCATAATAGTTCGCCAAATAACCAAATGAGGGCTGCCGCCTTCTGATATAAAATTATCCCTGTCATGGCCCATCCATATACCTGCCGTATAATAAGGAGTGAAGCCGACAAAGGTTAAATCTTTCGTATTTTGGCTTGTTCCTGTTTTACCGGAAACAGGCATCCTGACTTCTCTAAAGCGAGCCTGACCCCCTGTACCGCTTATTGTAGTATCAATCATCATATTGGTAAGCAAATATGCAGTTGTNCTTCTGAGAACCACATGAGAGTCTCTTTCAGGGTCNGATNCAAGTATTACANNACCNTTAATATCCACCACTNTTGTGTAGAACATTGGCCTTCTATATATGCCTCCATTGGCCATTGCNGCATATGCAGCCGTNACCTCAAGCTGTGTAACGCCATCTGTNAANCCGCCTAANGCNGTTGCNGGGCCTATGTCTGTAAGCCATCTGCCGNCCCTTCTCTCTCCTTCAATCAAAGTGGTAAAGCCAAAGCGCAGCAAATAATCAAAGCACTCTTCAACTCCTGTTTCAACCATAGTCCTAACCGTAGCTACATTCATTGAGTCTGCAATAGCTCTGCGAACGGTTACAGGACCTCTCCATGCAGAGCCCCACCAATTTCTCGGTTCGTAATTAGGCTGGCCCGGCATTTCAACCGAGAAAGGCTCATCAACTATTATACTTCCCGCGCCTATAAGGCCTAAATCAATAGCAGGTGCAAAAGCGGCGGGAACTTTAAAAACAGAACCCGGCTGCCTTGTAGATTGAGTTGCCCTGCAGAAAGCGCGGTTTGTAACCTTCTCACCNCGGCCGCCTACAACTGCCCTAACCTGCCCTGTATGCTGATCCAATATAATCATTGAGGCTTGAGGCTGAGGGTGCGCTACATATCTGTCGGCAATAAGAGTCATATTGGCAGTAAGAAGCCTGTCTCTTACAGATTGGAGAAACTCTTCTTTTTCTCCCACACTTCCAACTTGGTCGTTTTCTTCAAAATGGTATGTTTGCCCTGTAATATTATTCCTTATAGATATAAAATAGGTAACATCAATTTCAAAGTCACGCTGTGGGAAGAATGAGTCATCCATAAAGACTTCATCCATTATCCTTTGCATCTCCATATCTTTGGATGTATATATCCTGAGGCCGCCGTTAAAAACCTTGTTAGCGGCTGATTGACGGGTATAGCCAATGGTTTGCAAGTCTTCAATAAGCTGCTCAATAAGCGCATCCATAAACCAGCTGTGAATATGCTGACCCGCCTCAGCAGTAGCTCCGGCCGAGCGGAATTGGGTAATCCTGTCATATAAAGTATCTAATTCACGGTGGGCTTGCCTGTATTCGGCCTCATCTATAAATTCAAGCCTCAGCATATTACCAAGTATCAGGTTAGCTCTGTTCCGGTTGTTTTCAGGGTTAATAGTCGGCGCATATCTTGCGGGCCTGTTTGTTATACCTGCAAGAACAACAGCTTCAGCCAAGGTTATTTCCGAAATATCTTTGCCCCCAAAGTAAAAATGAGCTGCAGCCTGAACCCCCGATATATTGTGGTGCATAGGGATAGAATTTAAATACACTTCAAGTATATAATCCTTAGCGGCGCGCCTTGAGCCAAGCTGCTCTACCAGCATCTGCTCAAACCTTACTGCCAGATACTGCTCTTGAAGCTTTGACTCTAAGTCATTGGCCTGCAGGTTTCTGCTCATTTTTATGACCTGCTGTGTTATAGTGCTTGCCCCTTGGGTGTTGCCCATTAAAGTTTGGTAAAGTGAGCGGGCAATAGCTCTGAGGTCAATACCGTTATGATAGTAAAAGCGCTCATCTTCAATTGCTATAATTGCATTTCTCATATGCTCGGGAATTTCCCTCAAGGTTACAAACTCCCTGTTTTCTGAGCCTATGAAACGATCTATTTCATTGCCGTGGCGGTCAAATACGATTGAAATTGCATCTACAGGCACAACAGCCCTGTAGTTATCAATAGCTACGGTGTTTTCAATAATCCCGACATAAGCACCAAAAACAAGCCCCACAGCGCCAAATGAAAGAATAATTCCTAAAGAAAGGCAAACACGAAAAATCATAACTCCTATTTTATTGCGACTTTTCTTTGCCCGCTGTTTCGAGCTTTTTTTACGTCTTTTGTTGCTTTGTTTAGAATAATCCATTTGCTATCGCCCTCCCTAAGCACCCCAATTATACCAAATGCTCATTCGGTTTGAAAGCGAATTTTGTCTAATTAATCAAAAATTAATCTTTTGTTCGATTTCCTTAAGATCTATCCAGCAACCACTATCCCCAAGTTTTATATTAGGCTTAAATTTACCGTGGTAATCACTGCCGCAAGTTACTGTCATGTTTAAGCTCTTGGCTTTCTCATACCAAAGGGTTGAAATCCTTAAATCATGGTAGCTGGTGAAAGCTTCTACCCCATCAAGCCCCAAAGAACGAAGCTCATCCAAAACTGCAACATTATCGCCTAAATTTTGCCCCGGATGAGCCAAAACAGCTATACCGCCATTTTTATGAATAATTTCTATTACCTCCGAAGCAGAGGGGTAATTTATCTCTGTAAAACAGGGCTTTCCTTGAGAGTAAAAATCCCAATAAATATTTACAAGAGGATTAATCTCTCTTTCTCCCCCCGCCCGGTAAGGCTTTAAAAGCTCATGGTCTTTATATTCCTCTTTAGCCAGAAGGACTTCACCAAATCTCTCTCCGGTCCAAGCTACATCCCCCAACTCCTCAGCAGTAATGTTAAATCCAAGCTTATTGGTCAGTTCAAGGCGCTTACGGGAGGCCTCCGGTTGCTGCCGTCTCAAATTTTCTTCTGCTTCTTGAAANTCAGGACTTTCATAATCTATTCCATAACCCAAAATATGCAANATTATGCCGTTAAACACACCTGTCATTTCAATGGCAGGTATGTATTTGATACCTAAGCGCTCTGCCTCTTTTTGTGCTATTTTATTGGCTCTTGCAGTATTATGGTCAGCTATGGCCATAATGCGAACGCCTGCCTCTTTACATCTGCGCACAAGCTCCTGCGGGCTGTGCTCTGCATCATCACTGAAATTTGAGTGTATATGTAAGTCAATATACTTGTCCATTTTATCTCCTTAATTTTTTTATGGTGAACCAACTTGAAAATTATCTGGCTTGCCGGAAATAATTTTCAAGCCCGGTGAACGTCCCACAGCGAGATAAAGCGCAGCTTTGTCTTGCTGTGGAAGCAAATGTGCGAATGCGGGGCGTGCTTTTAGTCTATTTTTGACTGAAAGCACTATAAGCCTCTAAACAAAATATTCAGAAGCCTTAAAAATTATTATGACCGTGCAACAAAATTCCACATTACGCCAAATTTATCAAAAACCACTCCTGCCGAGGGGCTGTAGAAAGTCTCCCCAAGAGGCATACCGATACGCCCTTCCTTTGAAAGTATTTCAAAGGCGTACTTGGTTTTTTGGACAGTAGTTTCCACTGCTATTGAAATGCGCTCAGACTCCACATCATTTAACGGATGACCCGGCCCGCAATCAGACATACGGATAAAATCGGCGCCAATTTTTAAACTTACCTGAAGTATTCTGTTTTTAAATTCTTCAGGTATTTCAAAGCCCGGTATCGGCGGCATATCCGAAAAGCGCATCATTTGCAAAACCTCAGCTTGGAAAGCTGTTTTATAAAGTTCCAGCGCCTCTTCGCATTGGCCGTTAAATGTCAGGTAAGGCCTGAGCTTCATGGTATTTTCTGCCGTTGCTTCTTCAACAGGCAGCCAAAGCTCTGCATGGCCTTCACCGCTTTCTGAAACAAAAACATTCATTTGAGGTTTATTGCTTAAAATAACATATCCCGAACCCTCAAGCCATTCCCCATAACCATATTGCTCAAGGGCTCCTATTTCCTCTAAAGTGCTGTTTTTGCCTTTAATTACAGCCCAGCGGGAGGCAGGAATCTTAATATTCGTAAGCTCTGCATCTTCTTCGCCGGAAGAAACTTCCGCTGAAAAATAATAGTCCATACTACCGCTTTCCGATAAAACAGCAACCCCTAAAAACGCTGAATTTGTTACTTCACCGCTTCCCAAGCTTTTAAGCTTTTCAATAAGCCCTTGACTGTGCGCTTCCTCAAAAAGCTTTGCAACATCATCAGGGGATTTAAATTGGCGCCAAGCTTTTTTACCCAGAATATTAAAAGCAGGTTTTTCGACTATTTGCACTTCAAACACTTATATATACCTCCTTTAAACTATCTCCTTCTGCCTGAGGATTTACCCGAGGCTTTGCCGGAAGCCGCCGACAGCAGCCTGTTTATATATGCCTTAAGCTCCTTAAAAGCGCTCCTTGGGTCTATCTCATCTAAAACCTCGATAAGAGCTTTTACTTCCTCATCTTGGAGACTTTCTCTTTTACCGGCAATATGAGCCGCCCGGTTTTTTATTATATGCATTAATATATCATCGGTNAGCTCCATTCTGCCAACCATTTCTGACACTANTTTGCTTTTGGAAGCAAATGACATAAAATCNTTATTCATAAGCAGATAATTCATTTTGCCCTTCTCATCGCTGTANCGCTCNACAATTGCCTTATACTCGTCGCTTAGCGTCATATCGGTTTTAACTACTTCTTCCTCCATAATATCCTCAGCCTCAGCCTTGCAAGAAACATTCAGGCTGATTTTGCCTCTGGCTGAAAAAGGAAGGCCTATTGTAAGCTCTATTGCTTCTTCAAAAGCTTCATATGGAAATAAGTCTTCATCTACGCTTCCGTATGCTACAGGCTCGCCGCTTCTTTTATCAATCGTAGCAACAGCGCTTGTTTCACAGTCAAGCCTGATAAGCTTAACTCCCGCCCCTCCTGATTTGAGCTTCTGCTTATAGGCTATTGCAGGTATTGCAGATAATTCAACTGCTGCGGTTCTTATAATATTCATAAATAATTCCTCCGATTTTATTAATAAGGCTCAACTTTTGTATCTTCATCACTGTATGTAGGTACAGCTTCCTTAAATTCTTCTAAGGTTTTTTTTCTGAGGCTTTCATCTGTAAAAAGTTCATATCCCGTTGCCGCTAATCCTTTGGCCGCTTTCATAATAGCATCATGGGCTCTGTCTGTAATACAAGCATCTCTGTATTCTATAGTATGGCCCGCTATATCAGGTTCGCATACCTGAACGCCGGGCTGTATTGCAGGCATTTTTATCTGAACATTAGCCGTATCGGTGGAGCCTGATTTTTCGGACGGGTCAACATAACTGTATTCCACACCCAAATCCTCCATATGCTTTTTGTAAGAATCACTCATAACCATATTTTCATAGGACTCGGCGTAGAGTACATCAATATCAACCTTGGCTTTTGCCCCTGTAAAGCTTTCAGCGGTTCTTATAGCGGTTTTTACCATTTCCAGTACAGTTTTAAGGTCTTTAACGCTTGCGCCTCGCACTGCAAATGTACATTTAGCATATTCGGGAATTATATTTGCAGCTACACCGCCGCTGTTTATAATGCCGTTTATATTGGTTTTTATAGGCATTGATGTTCTCATAGAGTCGATAAGATAAAAGGTATGAAGCACTGCCGCCAAAGCATTTATGCCCTTTTCGGGAGCGGATGAATGGGCGGGTTTACCGAAAAACTCTATTGTTACATCAGTTATGGCAAGGCTTTTGCCTCCAAGCTTGTTTTGTCTTCCCGGATGGGCCATAAGAGCAAAATCTATGCCCTCAAAAGCTCCGTTTTGAATCATTAATATTTTACCGCCGCCGACTTCCTCTGCCGGAGTACCCATAAGCACCAATTTCCCGGGCAATTTATCCATTATTTTGCTAAGGCCCACAGCCGCCCCCGCCGATACCATTGATATTAAATTATGCCCGCAGGCGTGACCCATTTCAGGCAATGCGTCATATTCAGCCATATAAGCTATAACAGGGCCGTCTCCCATTCCGTTATATGTAGCCTTAAAAGCGGTTGCAAGCCCTCCGACGGGAAACTCAATTTCAAAACCGTGGCTTTTTAAAAGTTCCATTATAAAGGCCGCCGACTTATGCTCTTCAAAAGCAAGCTCCGGGTTAGAGTGAATATTACGGCTCAATTTTTCAAGTTCGGGGCGCAGCTTGTCAATTTCTTTAAATAATATCTCTTTCATTATTCCCTCCTGTATTAGTTTTTTATTCTCACGAAGCAGTTAGTCAAGGGCGAAAAGCTTATCTTTCGCATTTGGCAAACGCCGCGCAAGCAAATTACCTCCCCCCGAAAGATGAGGCGGTTCACTTTATTTTATACCTATATGTTAAAAATAGCAAATAGCAATTTTTTATATTAAATATTTTTGTAAATTCCTGTCATGTTGTTTTTTAATAATATTCAGATTTTATTACAAAATACAGCCTGTACAGGATTCTATAATAAGGCATATCAGGTCTTGGAGGATGCGATGATTGAAATTTATGCCGATATGGTATTTTTAATAAATTGGGTAATGAATTTTTTCATATTCCTTATAACCGGAATGATTGTAAGGAAAAAAACAAAAAAATGGCGGCTTATATTGGGCTCCGGCGTATCGGCTCTTTTGTTTTGCTTGCTTATATTCCTGCCTGTAATAAACAGGTATTATAATTTTTTTTCATCCCTTATTGTGCTGCTGTCGGGAATTTTAATAGCCTTCGGATTTAAAGATTTAAAAGACCTTGGAAAGCTGACAGTCTTTGCCCATATATCGGCTTTCGCAGTCGGCGGAGTTGGCAGCGCAATATTTTTCTACACAAATATGAGCTCTATGATAGGCAATATGATGGGGTTTACTATAAATTATTTCTCTCTGCGGATTTTAATTGCCGCAGTCTGCATCTCCTACATAATTATTAAGGTGATTTTGGCAACCCTCAGTAAAATAGCCATTAAAAAGCAAGTTATTTATACTATAAAAATCATAAGCGGTGAGCAGTCAGCTGAAATTTCAGCTTTGGTGGACACGGGCAACAGCCTTGTTGACCCGGTGAGTAAATCCCCCGTAATAATAGCGGAATTTAAACATATTTACGAGTTTTTGCCTGAGAAAATGAGAGAATTATATATTTCTCGCAGGGAAGACGATTTAAGCCTTATTATCGCAGCAGTAACCGGGGACGCATTTGAAAAAAGCATAAGAATGATACCTTTTAAAAGCCTCGGCAATGAAAATGGTATGCTGATTGGTTTTAAGCCCGATACAGTAGAAATTACAAAAGAAAATAAGGTTTTAAAGCTCTATGATGTGGTAATAGGCATATATAATCTTAACTTAACAAAAAACGGCGATTATCAAGGGCTTTTAAACCCTTGTGTCTTAGAAGCTGAATAAATGGGAGGGCATTATGCTTCAATTGCGATTTGTATATTTAAACATTAAGGACTGGGTAAGAAAAATTCACCTTAAGGTAAGCGGCAACAGCGGTGAGGATATTTATTATATTGGCGGAAGCGGAGTACTTCCTACTCCTTTAGATGCCCACGAAGAGGCGCTGCTCCTTAAAAAGCTTGGGGGAGATGAAGATACTCAGGCCAAATCCATTCTCATAGAGCGCAATTTAAGGCTTGTAGTTTATATTGCACGGAAATTTGAAAACACAGGGGTAAATGTAGAAGATTTGATTTCAATAGGCACAATAGGCCTTATAAAAGCCATAAACACTTTTAAAAAGGATAAAAATATAAAATTGGCTACATATGCCTCCCGCTGCATTGAAAATGAGATTCTTATGTATCTGAGGCGAAATACAAGAGCCAAAAGCGAAGTATCTATAGATGAGCCTTTAAATGTTGACTGGGAGGGCAATGAGCTTTTGCTGTCTGATATATTGGGCACCGATGTGGATATTATATACCGTGATATTGAGGATGAGGTAGATAAAGAGCTTTTAAATAAAGCTATGGAAAAGCTTTCCAGCAGAGAGAAAAAAATAGTGGAGCTTCGCTTTGGCCTTAAAGCCTGCGGGGAAGAGATGACACAAAAAGAAGTAGCCGATCTCTTAGGTATATCCCAATCTTACATATCCAGGCTTGAGAAGAAAATAATCGGCAGGTTGAAAAAGGAAATAAACAGGATGGTGTAAGCTTTCGTTAAAATGCGCCGCTTGCAGCAGAATGTCAAAAAAGTATTTTGCCGATAGGCAAAATTGCTTTTTTGAGTTTACCTTAGGTAAGAATCGGCTTGCAAGGCTGCCGTCTTTAGGCGGTCGGGCGCCTTGCGGTCAGCCGATTTCGCTACCCACTGAAACTTTGCTTCAGCGGGTTCCCGCTTCCCTCAGGCGAGCAAAGCCCGCCTTGCGGATTAGATTCAGGAAACGCTTCTAGGCCCGCATTAGCGGACGGCCCGTTAGGGCCGGTTCTGGCCATAGACCGGAAGCCTTCATCTCCCGAACCCTTCCGCTTTAAAACAAGACTTTTTGACAGCCTGATGCGCCGCTTGCAGCGGCGCATTTTAACGATATTATTAACTGCTTTGCCTAAGCTCCGCTTCTAATAATTTACTGTCTATCTCTTAACCAATCTATAGCATATTGAATTGCCCCTTCATCATAAAAAACAGTATGGAATAAGTCTTCATAGATTTTAAAAGTTATATCTCTATCTGCCGCCCTCATTATATCATATACCCGCTCAGAATGGGATATAGGCACAAGATCATCCAGCCTTCCGTGTATCAATAATAAGGGTATGTCAATTTCATAAGCCCAATTGACTGCGGAGCGCGCAATATATTTTTCCGGTGCCTCATCAGGTGTTGCGCCTATAGCTGCCGCCATTCGCTCCATCTGCCATGCTGCATGGCCTCCTAATGCTATTTGGCCTAAATACCATCCCTTAAAGTCTGCCATTGACGCAAATACCACTGCTGCGTCAACACGCTCGTCTTGTCTTATTATCATATATGTTTTCATCCCGCCTAAAGATGCGCCTGCCATGAATAACTCCGGCGCTCTGAAGCCAAAATGCTCGGATAAATCCATAAGAGCTAAGATGTCATACAAATCATCGCCGCCTATTTGGTCATGTTTTTCACCTTCAACATGAGCGCGTCCGTCGCGGTGAAAAGTAAGCATGGTGATATAACCCGCATTGGCAAAAGGTACTCCGCGTACTATAAGCCGGCTTGCCACAAAGGGCGCGAATCCCGGTAAATTAGTCATGCCTCTGTTACGAATCAGTATGGGAAATTCATTTTCCGAGTAATTCACCGGAGCTATAATAAAACCAAGTACATGAGCACCGTCTGCCGTTTCGTATATTATTTCATACACTATTAAATTGCTGAAATCACCGTATTCATATCTGCCGCGAAGGTGTGCATACCATTCATGCGCTTCAAGTATTTGTTGCTCTGTAACTCTCTTTGCAGAAATTATTTGAGGAAGATTTTCAAGCTCCGATAAGGAGTTAATAATAAGCCTGTCGTTTTCCGGTATTACAACTTCTCCGCACCCTGAAAGCAAGCTAAGTATAGCAGCAAGAATAAGCGATATTACAGCAATTTTCCTTTTCATTTGGCAAAACCCTTTCTGAAAATACTTAACCGCTCATGCTCTGTAGACTCCGGTACCTGCATAAATTTATTTCAATCTTCCGCACCATCCCCGCGCCCCTGCTTTCATTCGGGCGCTTATCAAATCCGAGCTGCTGATAAAAACCTTCTTTGTCCTTCGCAGAAAAAAGCCCAATGGCTACCTGAGTATCGGCAAATCCGTTTGCTTTTACATGCTCAATTAATCTTTCAATTATCGCTTTACCAATACCCAGACCTTGATACTCAGGGCACACAATTACATCGTTTATAAAGCAAGCAATAGCACCATCACCAATTAATCGGCCCATTCCTATTACTTGATTATTATGCACGGCACAAATTGTTATAAGCGAGTTTTTAAGCGCAGCATCAACCTGAGGCTCTGACAAATCTCTCCAGTCTGTTGTGCCCCACAGCCTCATAAAGTCTTCCGCGTTCAACTGATTTTCTTTAAGTTCATATTGCATATCCAATCCGCCTTTCATTCTGCATCGCTTGCAAATTGTTTCTTTACATCCTGCAATATAAATAAAAACCTCAAAGCCGCGACTTGACTTAACACTTAACCGCCACGGCTTTAATTTCTTTTTTCTGCTTTATTCCTTTATTGTTTCTTTTATGGAGCTAACAAGCCCTGCAATTCCTTGAATTTCAGATGGGATAATAATTTTTGTCGCCTGACCGTCGGCAGCTTTGGCAAAAGCTTCCAATGATTTAATTGTCAATATATTATCTGCCGGGTTAGCGTCATTAAGCAAGCGTATACTTTGGGCGTTGGCCTCTTGAACCTTTAGTATGGCTATGGCCTCACCTTCCGCTTCTCTGATTTTAGCTTCTTTAGTTGCTTCGGCTCTGAGTATTGTTGATTGCTTATCGCCTTCTGCTGCTAAAATCCTTGATTCTTTCTGGCCTTCCGCAACAAGTATTGCTGATTTCTTTTCACCTTCCGCCCTAAGTATAGACTCGCGGCGCTCGCGCTCGGCT
>JGI20163J15578_10001224_pt1 | contig 10595 bp, 7 predicted proteins | sample TergutCu122P1_FD_15578 | JGI IMG/M metagenome (IMG submission 15578)
GGAGAAGAATTTGCCGTACTCTTACCCGAAACGCCTCTGCAAGGAGCATGTAAAGTTGCTGAGGATATCCGTTCGTCTATCGAAAAAACTGTTATAAATTTTCAGGGGAAAGCTACTCGTATGACGGTTAGCATTGGTATAAGCTGCGTCGTACCGGCACAGCATACTTTTGTAGAGCAGCTTATTTCCGATGCGGAGAAGGCACTACATAGATCAAAACAAGCTGGCAGAAACAGAGTGGTTACAAGTGAGCCGTTGCAATAACTTGGCCAGGGTATTTAAAGATGGCTTGAGTAATCTTTATCTCGCTATGGGATGTTCACCATGCTTGAAAATTATTTACGGCAAGCCGGATAATTTTTAAATTGGTTCACTATATATTGAATTTTACCAGGGTGTGTTGACAAATCAGCCGTAAAGCTTCCCGGAAGTCTATTGTCGATACACCCTAATTAGGTTTAGAGCTTGAACAAGCAAAGCAGGAGCTTATAAGTATATACAGGTATGATTAGGAGGTCTGAGGCTTTGATAACAGCTTTTTTCATTATTCTAATTTTAATTTTAATAAGTGTTATGTTTTCTGAGCATAGTAAAATGCAGCGTCAGATACGGAAGTTGGAACTGGAGATTTATACTATTTCTGCGAAGCTTAAAAACCTACAGTCTCCTCCTAAATATATTACCACAGACGATGTCTTACAGGCACCTCCTGTAGATGATGCCCTGCAGATGCCTCCTGCAGATGATGCATTGCAGGCGCCTACTGCAGAAGATTTTCGTGACACGGCTATTGTTAATGAGCCAATATCCGATATCAAAGAAAATGAAATTTATCAGCCTGCTGCGCCTTTAACAGAAAGTAAGGCCGCATGGTCTTTTGAGCCTTTGGAGGAACCGGAGCCTGTTTATAATCATATAGAGCTTAATACAGAACCTGAGATAGAGCTTAATACAAGGCCTAAGATAGAGCTTAATACAAGACCCAAAAGAGAGTTTAATACAAGGCCTAGGATAGAGTATAATACAGAACCTAAGATAGAGCTTAAAAAACCTCGTTTTAAATTTTTTGAGAGTGAAAATTGGGTTGGTATTAATTTGTTCAACCGTTTAGGCGCTCTGCTTATAATAGTTGGTGCAATAGCAACAGCCGCTTTTGACGGGTTTCCCGAATGGGTGCGTTCGCTTATACTATTTGCTTTAGCTTTCGGTGTTATGGGTGTAGGCGAATATATAAACCGTAAAAAACAAACTATCGCTTCAATAGGTGTATCGGCAACAGGTGTAGCCTTAACATATGTGGCTATTGCCACAAGCTTTTTTGTACTTGAAACATTGCAGATGTATACAGCATTATTCGCTTGTATAGCGGCAACAGCTATTGGTATATTCCTTGCAAACAGATATAGAGCGGAGGTAATTGGCGCTTTTGCTTTGATTGGGGGCTATTTGCCTATATTTTCACTTGACCCCCTTGATGAAACAATGCTAATTGGGCTGGTTGTTTATTTTGTGCTGCTGTCATTATTCTCATTAATGCTTGCCCTTACGCGGAAATGGTCAATAATGAATATAATCGGCCTTGCTTTGACTGTAATGGGAACAGTATATATAGGATGGAGTGCAGACGCTGTTATCGCATTGGTATATGCCTGCTTTGCGTTTTTATTATATACAGCATTGCCGTTAATTGCCGCATATCGTACAAAAGAAGAAATCGGCGAGTTGGATGTTTGGCTTATTATAGTTAATACATTTATCAGCTCGGCGGTAATTTTCTTTATTGCGGAAAGATTGGATATACAGCATTTACACGCCTATTTATGCCTAGCATTTGCAATGATTTATGCAGGAGTAGCATTGTGGACTTCCAAGGCATTGAATCATAAGAATTTGCAAACGGTATTTACCCTCACGTCAATCGTTTTCTGTGTTTTATTTGTGCCATTTTATTTTGAGCAGAGGTGGTTTGCAGTTGCTTGGGTTTTACAGGCAGCCGTTTTGTCATGTTATGGAATATTGCATAATAAAAAAATCGCAGAATTTAGCGGCTTTGGTATATTGCTGTTATCTGCTCTTTCGCTTTTGTCATTTATGATTTTTTTACCGGAATTTACTCTTAATTATACTGTTTTTACAATAAGTACATTAGCAATTTTATTCTGCTATATAAAAAAAGGCAGGCATACCGGCGGGTATGAGCAAGTCTACAAAGTATTAGCATTTATAAATTTATGGATTTATGTAATGTATATAATGCTTACTTATATAGAATATGATAATGTATTAACATTATGCTCTATTGCAACATTTGCTTTTGCATATTTGTATGCGAAAGTCCCCCTTTGGTCGGACAGGGCGATGAAAAACCTTGCCGTCGCCGGTCATTTTGTGGGGCTGTTTTCGCTTTTGATATATATGATTTTTTTACCGAATCTTACTCTTAACTATACTGTCTTTACGATAAGTGCATTAGCAATTTTATTAGGCTATGTAAAAGAAGGCAGGCATACCGGCGGTTACGGGCAAATCTACAAAATATGTGCGTTTATAAATTTATGGATTTATGTAATGTATATAATGTATACCTATATAGAATATGATAATATATTAACATTATGCTCTGTTGCAACATTTGCTTTAGCATATTTGTATTCGAAAGCCCCCCTTTGGTCGGACAGGGAGCTGAAAGGCCTTGCCATCGCTGGTCGTTTTGTGGGTCTGTTTTCGCTTTTGATGTATATGATTTTTTTACCGGAACTTACTCTTAACTATACTGTTTTTACGATAAGCGCATCAGTAATTTTATTCTGCTATATAAAAGAAGGCAGGCATACCGGCGGTTATGAGCAAGCCTATAAAGTATTTGCATTTATAAATTTATGGATTTATACAATGTATATAATGCTTACTTATATAGAATATGATAATATATTAACATTATGCGCCATTGTAACATTTGCTTTTGCGTATTTTTACGCGAAAGTCCCTCTTTGGTCGGATGAGGTGATGAAAGGCCTAGCTGTCATTGCTCATTTCGTGGGCCTAGTTATGATATGGGCGGCTAATTTTATGTATTCGGCTAGTCTTTTTAGCGGCGTAAACACAGGCGGCTTGATATTTAACCTGCTTGCTGTAATTATAGGGTTTTCAATAATTATTTACAGCTATCTGGCAAATCCTGAGAATCAGTTTTTAGACGGATACAAAAATATAAATATAGTAAATTTCTGGCTGTCTCTTCTTTGGATTTTTGGTGAGTTGGCAAGTGAACATACTTCTTTGAGTGTGCCATTGATGCTGATAGCCTTAACTATTGTCACCGCAATTATTATCACAAGAATACCAATTATTTATGATAAAGGTGTAAAAATAATTGCAATGATTTTGTATATAATAGGCATTATTTGGCTTTGGGGTTTTAATATGGTGCCCTTTGACAATATTGGGGGATTGATGGTATTTAAAAACTCTGCGGTGCAGATGCTTACAGTATTTGCTCTTAATGATTTAATCAATCATTGCAAAGAAGAATGGCGGCAAAGTCATTTTAAGATTTTAATATTGTCGGGATATTTTTTACTTGCGGTAACTCAGGTGATGATGGTACAGGGCAATATTCAATTTAACAGTGCCGTAATTAGTATAATGTACGGAGTTCTGGCCTTTATTTGGATTATTCTCGGGTTTTATTTGAAAAATAAATCTATCCGCAGAGCCGGATTGTTTTTATCTATGGCATCGGTTGCCAAGCTGCTGATAATTGATACTTGGGGTTTGTCAACTGAAATGAGGATTATATCATATATTTCTTTAGGTGTAATATTGATGCTTATTTCATTTATTTATCAAAAGCTGAGCCGGGTAATTGATGATGAACTTGATTGATGTTTTTAAGCCTGTTTTAAGTTTTTCGTTTTGCTTCACAGCGGCTGGGCGGACTATTTATAATCAAGCTTTACATGACTTTGCATATTATGATATCATATATAATAATCTTTGATGTGAGGGAGGAAAAACAGTAATGAGCGCAAACGAAATTTTTAAAGCTACAATGCCTTTTGTATGGGTAAAACTTGGTATGAAAATGCTTTACATATTTTTAAGAGTTTTTATAATCGCGTCAATAATCTGGGGGTTTATATCAGGTGCAGAGCGGATTGATACTACCGGCGGCAGTGTTACTTTTTATGGTTTGCAAAATTTTAATTTTATGATTATGCCGTTAATTTTATTATTTGTTGTGATGCCGATATTATCTTTAATATTACGTAATTACGGGCGCTTTTTGGTGCGGGTCGGTCATATTGCCGTACTTACCGAAGTTGCCAAAACCGGCTATGTGCCTCCAAACCAAGTAGCCTGGGGTATGAATCAAGTAAAAGAGCATTTTGGCAGAGCTACTGTGTTTTTCTTCATTAACCGCATGATTTGTTCGACAATACATGATTTGCAATTTGTAATGCGCAATGCCCTTGCCGGCCTCGGCCCTGTTTCTTTTATAGTAAATGCTTTTAAACAAACATTTTTGAAATATATTGATGAATGTTGTCTCGCTTACACTTTTACCTGTGAAGGCACCGGTCCTTTCTTAGGTGCCGTTAAAGGTATTGTTATATATGTATTCGGATGGAAAAATATGGCTATGGCCGCGGCAAAAACAGTACTCTACACTTTTTTGATTTCATTAGCCTTTCGTATACTTGCCATATTATTGATTATAGCCGGTGTAATGTCAATGAATTTACCGCTTTTGATTTTCAGCCTGTTTTTCTTTTCCATTATTGGCGCACTTAAGCAATGCTTCTTGGATAGTTATGCTATGGTTATGATGTTGGTTGCCTTCTTGGATGAAGCGGAGCGGACTGATATAGATGTTGCGGCAGTACAAAAGGTTGCGTCCATGTCCCGTCGTTTTCGTGAGTTGGTATTCCAAGCCAACCGCGAAGAACATTTTCTGGATGACGAGGAGGAGAATAAGATTTTGCAATCAGGCGGTTTTGACAGAAACTTTTTTTAACAGTGATTTTCCCGACAAAAAGGGGTTTGCCGAAGTTACGAGCTTTGACAAACCCCTTTTCATATTTTCATGTTATTTGCTATACTATTAACAAAGCGCATCATAAATTGCGATAGCCGCCGCCGCCTCAACAGGGGGCACGGCTCTTGGTACAATGCAAGGGTCATGGCGGCCTTTTATTTGCAAAGACGCAGTCTCCTCTTTACGGCTCAAATACACACTGTCCTGAATTTTGCCGATGGAAGGGGTAGGTTTTATTACAGCGCGAAATACAAGAGGCATACCTGATGTAATACCGCCTAAAATTCCCCCGTGGTTATTGGTGCGAGTTTTTATATGCTCTCCGTCCCGGTAAAATGGGTCATTATGCTCACTGCCGCGCATAGCAGAGGCTCTGAACCCTGCTCCGAAGTCAATACCTTTCACGGCGGGGATAGCGAATATAAGCCTTGCAATACGATTTTCCATACCGTCAAAAATAGGTTCACCGAGCCCCGGAGGCAGGCCAACAGAGATACATTCGATTATGCCTCCTATAGAATCCCGGCTATCTCGTGCTGCTTCAATTTCGGCCTTCATAAGAGATGCCGCTTGAAGGTCAAAAACAGGGAATTGCATCTTGGAAAGCCCCATAAATTTTTCTTTATCTATACATGCTGTATCAAAATCTTGGTCATAGATATTGCCGACTGAGCAAATACGCCCCCGAATAAAAATTCCGTGCCTCTCTAAAATTTGCAGGCAAATGCCGCCGGCGATACAAAGGGCAGCAGTCAGCCTGCCTGAGAAATGACCGCCTCCTGCTTTGTCCTGAAAGCCGCCATATTTCATATGAGCAGTAAAATCTGCATGGCCGGGGCGCGGAATATCCTCTATACCCGCATAATCGGAAGGGCGCGCGTTATGATTACGAATAATTGCGGTAATAGGCGCACCGCAAGTAATATTATCTATAAGGCCGGAGATGAACTCAGGCATATCATCTTCCCGGCGCGAGGTTGATAATGAATTATGCCCCGGGGCGCGGCGAAGTAAAAAGCCTTGAAGCTCTGTCATATCAATAGCCTCACCGGCAGGGATACCGTCTAAGGTCATTCCGATTGCCGCTCCGTGGGACTGGCCGAATACAGATAAAGAAAGCTTGCTCTTCCATATACTACCCATGCCGCACCTCCACTTTCTTACCCATTTGGGATAGTATTTTAAAAAAATCAGGATAGGACTTATTTGCCGCCTGTGCGTTTTTAATTGTAACCGGCTCTAAGCAAGCTGCCGATGCAATTGCTGCCATCATAGCAATGCGATGGTCGCCAAAAGAGTCCACAATGCCGCCTGTAAGCCGAGAGGTACCCTGGATTAAAAGACCTTCCGCATTTTCTGTCACATCAGCCCCTAAGGTATTTAAGCAATGGGTTATTGCCCTTAAACGGTCTGACTCTTTTAAGCGTAAGCGGGCGGCATTTTTAATAACAGTTACACCATTACCGACTGCTGCCACTGCCGACAAGGCAGGAATGAGATCAGGAATATTTGCAGCATCAATTTCTATACCGCGGCGCTTTCCTTCCGATACAAAAAGATTATCGCCATCCCATTTCACAAGCGCGCCCATTTGCTCGAGTATTGCACAAATTTGACGGTCTCCTTGCAGGCTTTCATTTTGCAGGCCGTGAACTTGTATATTTCCACCGGGCATTGCTCCCGCGCATAGCCAAAAAGCCCCGTTAGACCAATCTCCCTCAGCGGATAGGATTTTAGGGCTTGTAAATTTTCCCATACCGGAAATTTCATAATGATTGCGTGATATTTGAGGGCTTTGTCCAAAAGCCTTAAGTACTTCTAAAGTCAGCGCAATATAATTTTCCGATTCGACAGGCTCTGTTACAGTTAAACTGCTGCTGCGGCCTAAAATGGGCAAAGCCAAAAGAAGCCCTGTAATATATTGTGATGAAATATTTCCGGGTAAGTTAAAGGCGCCGTGGCGAAGCTGACCTTCACAGCAAATAATATGAGGCTTTGGGCGGCTTATTCGGACATTGCCGCGAATAAGCTCTGTCTCCAGGGGGGCAAGAGGTCTCACAGGCAAGCGGCCGGCCAGATGAAATTCCCCGCGAACTCCCAAAGCGCACACTATAGGGAGCATAAAGCGCAAAGTAGAGCCGCTTTCCATACAGGGCAAGATGCAGTTTTTTGGTAAATGCTCCCGCTGTATTGGTGTTATTTTAAAACCATCCGTTGTTTTTTCTATTACAGCCCCAAGAGCCGAAAGGCAAGCTATGGTAGCCTTAATATCTTCAGACTCTGTAATGGCGCTGTTAATAACAGTTTCTTTGTCCGCCAAGTATGCGCATATGAGCAGACGGTGAAGATGGGATTTGGAAGGAATTGCAGTTACGCCGCCCCTGATAGAGCCGGGTGATATAGTTATATTAAAAGCTTGCTTCAAGGATTACAGCCCCATTTCTATCCAGTCTAATAAGTTCTCTGCCGGAATTTTTTTAAGTTCACATTTTCCAAAGCCGGTCGGTACAATTATTGTTATAAATGCCCCTTGCCGTTTTTTGTCGTTAATAGCTGCCTTATAAAGGGCATCGGCACTGTAGCCGGTTTTATTTGGGAGGTTAAAGCGTGAAAGCAGCTCGCTTAATTTGCTGAGACATTCAGGCGGGCATAATTTTTTATTAATTGCTGCCTTTGTCATTATTATCATGCCAATACCTACAGCGGCTCCGTGGGGAATCTTATACTCACTTAAAAGCTCAACAGCATGGCCTATGGTATGGCCGAAGTTGAGTAATTTCCGTTCATTTATATCAAATTCATCTTTTTGTACAATATCTCGTTTCATAGTAATGCATTGCACGATTATTTGCTCTAACCGCTTCTTTTCAAGAGCTTCCGAAAGGTGAATTAAAAGCTCCGGACTGCCCAGCATACCGTATTTTATAACTTCTGCCATGCCGTCATTATAAATATCAACAGGTAAAGTGTCAAGAAGGTCTGTGTCACAAAGAACAAAAGAAGGTTGGTGAAAGGCTCCGGCCAAATTTTTGCCGGCTTTTAAGTCTATACCGGTTTTGCCTCCTACAGAGGAGTCAACCATAGCCAGAAGCGTAGCGGGAATCTGAATATATGATATACCCCGAAGATAAGTAGCGGCTGCAAAGCCTGCCAAATCCCCAACGACGCCGCCTCCCAAGGCGATTATAATATCAGAGCGGGTCAGTCTGTTATCAGCCAGCCAATTAAGAAGGGCGAAATATTCATCAGCATTTTTGGAAGCTTCACCCGGCGGGATGGAATAAGGGAGGGAATGAAAGCCGGCTTCTCTCAGAGATTTAAGAACAGGTTCTGAGTATAGAGCTTTTACATTATTATCTGTTATAACAGCAATATTTTGTGTTTTAGGGAAAAGTTTTTTAGCAGTATCACCAATGGAAGTTAAAATCCCTTGCCCTATACAGATATCATAACCTTGCCCTAAAGAAACCGATATTCGCTTCATTTCACAGCCTCCCGGACTTTGAAAATTTTTGAAGCTACTTTATTAAACTGCACAAAATCAAGGGATTGAGAGCCGTCGCATAATGCGCAGGAGGGATCATTATGCACTTCAATCATAACCCCGTCTGCCCCTGCCGCAACAGCGGCTAAAGCCATTGAAGGCACAATATCAGCCCGCCCGGTGCCGTGGCTTGGGTCTACAACTACAGGCAGGTTTGTAAAGCTTTTAAGCACAGGTACGGCTGATAAATCAAGAGTGTTTTTGGTATAAGTATTTTCATAGGTACGAATGCCGCGCTCACAAAGTATTACATTTTCATTGCCGTTGGCTATTATATATTCAGCGCTCATAAGAAGTTCTTTTATTGTGCCCGCAAGGCCGCGCTTTAACAGTATCGGCTTTTTTATTTTGCCCATTTCTCTTAACAGTTCGTAATTTTGCGTATTTCTGGCTCCGATTTGTATAATATCTACATCCTCGAACAGAGGCAGGCTGCGAATATCTGTAAGTTCAGTTACAATAGGCAATCCTGTGATTTTTTTAGCCTCTGAAAGCAAGGCAATCCCATCTTCCCCAAGGCCTTGGAAGTCGTAAGGAGAAGTTCGCGGCTTAAAAGCCCCGCCGCGCAAAAAAGTGGCGCCCCCGGCTTTAACTTGCTGAGCGATTAAGGATATCTGCTCTTTGCTTTCCACTGTGCAAGGGCCTGCAATAAGCGCAAAGTGACCGCCGCCGATAATTGCATTATCATTGCCTGAAAGCGTAATAATTTTTGCTGAGCGCTTAGCCTCTTGGCTTAAGGCTTTAAGTGGTTCAAATACTTCCATATTTTTCTCCTGTCTCTATAAAAAACACCCCCGGATATGAATTTAATCCGTGCGGTATCCGGTATTGCAAACTATAAAGTTCAGATTATTCAATCACTATCATTAATCGTTCTATTAAGCGACAACCATGTGTACGGTTGATTTAGAAATACCAAACTTTTTGGCAGTTTCTCTTACTGTGGCATTGGAGCTTATTATGAAGTTTGCAACTTGCACAGCTCTTTCTTCAATATACTGTTTCAAAGAAATCGCCCCTCCTTAAGGAATCATTCTTTTAATGTATATGAGAAGGGCTTAAGGTTTATGATTTATAGTTAAATTTGACATTATCAGCTATCTATTGAAAGTTTATATAGGGCGTGTTCCCACAAAGCTATTGCCACTCTTTGCGGCTGATTATTCCGAGTATTTACGTCGATGCTCACTTGCAGATTAGCTTTGCATATGCTGCGTTCGCATCTCCTTAATCCGCGAAAAATCAGCTTCACAAATAGTGTCAATCCATTAATGGGAACATTGTACAATGTATAACTATCTGCATAAAAGTAAAATGTAACTTACAGGCTATATCTTCCAATCAATATCAACACATTCACTTGTGGCTTTGATTTGATGTATCAGCCCGTCTATAACAAATCGCCTGTCCTCAAGGTCAACATTATCCCAATCGGCAAGATAGCCGGAGATACGGTCTAATTGCCCGGGGGAAAATGTTTCGGCGGTCATATCGGCAATCGCTTTCATTAGCGATTGCCTTTTTGCGTCAAGCTCTTCAATCTTGCTGTTGGCGTATGACATTAAGACAGCGTTTGCGCCTGTTAGGGTATCTAGCAGTTTTTCAATCTCAGCTTCTACTTGTGCAAGCTCCACATGGTATGCGGTCAACTTCGGATTCGCTTTTGCCGGATTGCCGCCTGTAAGTGTTTGAAATTCCCGTAACATTCTAACCATCTCATTATATACGGAAACTTCGACCTTTTCAACATGTAATGTTCCGCAACCCTCACAGCTTTTATTGTCGATACGTCTGCGGCAACGGAAATAATTTATTTGCCCCGGCGATTGCGTGAACATAAGTGCAGTTCCGCATCGTCCGCATTTGATTTTACCTGATAACCATGTGTTTTTTACTTTGCGCCCACTCGTAAAAACCGGATTTGAAAGTAATTTTCTGCGGCATTGTAGCCATAATTCAGATGATACAATCCCCTCATGCGGTGCAATAACAAGGATTTGGTCTTTAAGGTTT
>JGI20163J15578_10001225_pt1 | contig 10594 bp, 10 predicted proteins | sample TergutCu122P1_FD_15578 | JGI IMG/M metagenome (IMG submission 15578)
TAGATGACGATGATAGTGCATCTATATTTCGTATGAATCCTGTGGAAAGATTATCCATACAAACAACATCGTGTTCTTTGCCAACAAAGTATTCACACAAATTACTGCCTATAAATCCGGCTCCGCCGGTAATGAGTATTTTCATCTGATGACTTATTTTTTATATTATTCCTCGCCCTGCTAACTTAAACCAATTCCAGCCCACAATTATAACAAAAATAAATATTGTCCACCAATTAAAATATTTTTTTGTTTTATTGTTCATTTGCGATACACCGTAAGCTGCCATAATTAACGCAAAAGGTAGGCTCGGAAGATGGAAACGCTCCGAAATGGCAAAAGCACTAAAAGCAATTATCAATAAATAACTTGTTAAAAACGCCAATATGAGTATATGCTTCCTCCATCGTTTTCGATAAAGCAGCAGAAAAATGCCCACCATAGTGAAAAATGCGGTTATATTTTTTACAAAATTGCTTCCATGCATCATCATTATAGGTCTTTGGTATTCGACATATACCATAGATGGGAAAGGTGCAACAAAAATCATTGGAGCAAAAATAGCGGCAGAACCATATCTTGCTAATTCATTAGTTCCTAATGCTCGACCCTCCATGCTCTGCGCCTGATTATAATGTCTGCCTTCCCACTTTTCTTCTATTTCCATTGCTATACGTCCTCCTGCAAAATATACAACAGCCGTTATTAGCCAAGTGGCTATTAAAATTCGCTTTTTCCACCCGATTACTTTTGCTGAAGAAAAAACGACTGCTGAAAAAAATGCAAATAAAGCCGCCGCACCCAATACCGTACGAAAGGTAAACAAGACTCCAACCAACAAAATAGGAACTGCAATATTGATAAGATTGTATTTTTTACTACGCAACAAATGGTCTGCTCGTTCCACAAAAGCGACTGTTAAAAAAATCATATACGTTTCTTTCGCGTGCAGACCTGAGTAATAAGTAAAATGCGGCAACAACATAGCAAAAATACCTGCCATTCGTCCGGTGCTTTCACCAAAATTTCGCTTTGCCAATTTATATATTAGTACGCACATAAAAGCACTTGCTAGTGCATGTGTAACTCGCATAAGGAATATTGGGAAAGCCCCTGTTTCGCACATATATTCATCGCTCCACCAAAGCAATCTATAGAAATAGCTCAAGAATAATACATACCCTGTATCAGAAAAATCTCCCCAACGCTCCATTAAAGCATCCCAAACATAAGCAAAACCTCCATCGATGTTTGACAGCATCCAAGCTGTCCAGTGATAGTTTCCGGTATCTGCAAAAGAATATTCAAATACAAAACCGGTCATTGCCCTGAAATAAAAATACGAAAAAGTTACCCAAGCAAAACGTATTGCGAATGTCGTCCAAAATATTTTTTTTATGTATTTTTTTTCACTTAGCCTTTGCCACTTGAAAGTAAGTGTATTTGAAAAATAAAAGAAGCCAATCACTGCTGTTATTCCAAAAAGCATAAACCGAAGCGGCAACACTCTTATCATGAAAAGAATGCTTACCACGGCTAATATTATAAAATATAATGCAATAGCCTTATTGGTAAAATATTTCGGAAAATAATTTAACATACTGAATTGTATTCTTTTTTCAAACTTTGCAAATGTTTCTCGATGCTGAATTTGACTCTAACTATGTGTGAATTTTCTTTTGCTTTGTGGATATATTCATTCCTTTTTTGCAAAAATAGCATAAACTTCTCGAATAAATCCTGTTCGTCTTTTGTTTTGTATAAAGTTGCCAACTCTCCATTGTTTGTAATCTCGGTCATTACTCCCCAATCATTCACAAAAACCGGAATGCCGACAGCAATTGCTTCGATTACAGCAATGCCGAAAGTATCGTGGTCGGTGCTGTACAAAAAGGTATCTATATTTTTTAAAATTGCCGGCACATCGTTTCGACCACCAAGAAAATGCACACAGTCGTTCAGTCCGTTTTCATTGCAGTATTGCACACAGTCATCAAATAGCCAAGGCGTTGCAGGAATGCTTGAACCAACAAAATAAAAATCAAAATCAATACCTTTATCGTGTAATAGTTTCAAGAATTTACAAAGAGTACTTTGGTCGCGGACGCGACCAAAATTCCCGACCATCGCCATTTTCAATCTCGCCATAGGCGAATTGCTTTTTTTTAGAAAATCGGGGACTTCACAATCTTTACCAAATTTATCGAACGAAATACCATTATAAACCACCGTTTGTTTTGCCGGATTCAATCCGTATTTTTTTATATAGAAATCTTTTTGCGATTGACTTACAAAAAAATTTCTATTTGTGCGCTTGGCAATAAATGCCAAAAGTTTACTTTTTTTGTTCAAATCCAAATTGTCGTAACCATGAAATGTTGTTACAACTTTAATGTTCGTAAACAAACAGGCTAACCAAGCATAAAAAGCATCTAAACTTTGCTGTGCATGAACGATACTTATCTGTTCTTTTTTCAGGAACTTTCGTAATTTATACAAATACACAAAATCGAATGGAAATTTTGGCGATAAACAAACAAATTTTTGTTCTGTATCGTAAAAGTCTTTTGTCAAAGTGTAAAATTTTTCTTCCGAACTGTTGGTGCGTCTTCTTCGATAAATGCCAATAAATTCAAAGTTTGCTTTCGAAGCATTCTTAAAAACGTCTAAAAGCAAGGTTTCTGCACCTCCGCGACCTAATGAACCGAGTAAATATGCTATTTTCATCTGTCTAAGTTTTATTTTTTACATTATTGTCAGATGTAACGCCCACAATTCTATCATTGTTTTGTGTGTCTGTTTTTGCTGTCGTGGGCGTTTCATATTATTATTTGTTTATTGTTTTTCTTTGATTATTTTCTGACTTTCGTAGCCACGATTTCAATATATGATATTTTGGTCCCAAAAACAGCCGCAATTTAATGAAAGTCAAACTTCCTGTGGTAATCCCAATGCGCGGGAATGCCATTTTATCTGCGTTTTCATCAATGAATTTCGGCTCGGTAGAAACTGCGATTTCAATATTGCTGTTTCTTAAAAATTGAATTTCACGCTCTCCAAAATCGAGATTTGGCGTTCCATTCGGGTAAGCAAAATACTTTATTTTTTCGCCCAGCAATTCAGATAATTCTGTGATGGATTTTGTTATTTCCTCTTCTGTCCGCTCATTGGTTTCGTTTTTCAAAATCGGGTGATACAAAGTGTGCGCACCAATTGTGATTAAACCGGAGTTTTGAAGTTCGCGAATTTGCTCTATATTCATGTTTTTAAACGTCTTTGGTGGCGTTTTGGTTTCCTTTTGATAGATGGAAATTATTTCGTTAATTTTGTCTATAGGCAAAGTTTTTAATATACCGCGATAATTTAAAGTTGATTTCTCTTTAACAGACAAATCGAGTTCTCTGATTAAAATATCAAGCATTTTAGCAGTATCGTATCCTTCAATTTCTTGAAACCAAAAGTTGAATTTCTCTACAATACTTCTTGGTGAAACAAAAATTGTAGCCGGCACATTGTGTTTTTTCAAAATTGGAAAAACAACATCATACACCGTTTTATCACCATCGTCAAAGGTAATACTACAAAGTGAATTTCGTTTTTTGTAGTTTTCAACATCGTCGAAATGGCTTATCGGCACCATTTTGTACTTGGATTTTAAATACAAAACAAGTGTTTCAAACCATTGTGTATTTTTTACAACGTGAAAGTTGATAATTAAATTTCTCTTCATATGCGATGTTTTTTGTTGTGTTACTGTAACAAATCAGCATCAGAATCGGCTAAAGTAATAAATACAGACGGCTGCTGAATGTTTTTTATATTTGTTACTACCGCACTCTTCCCTACACGACTTATAGTGAGTGGGAAAAGTCCGATTTTTCTATCAAACACTGTTGAACGAGTTACAGATAATGGCAATTTGTTTTTAACAGCAATTTTATTTACTGCACGAAGTATCGTTCGATATTCATCTAAATTTTCCAAATCGCATCTAAAATCAACTAATGAAACTACCGGAATGCCTAACCATACAATTTTGCGGACAACAAAGTAAGATTTTTTTCCTTCTGCTTTGTTTTGATAAAAATAATAAGTTTTGAAATTATCGAAAAAGCGATGTTTTAAAAAATCTGCATTGCGACACATTTCTATATCCAATTTCCTTCTGTTCCAATAACCATCGTTTGGAATAGAGACATCTGCAGTTTTTTTTACTAACTCAAAAACATTTTCTTTGACTTTAATTGTATCCGGAATAACCGTTAAGTTGTGCGTTTTGTCCGACAGTATTTTTACTTTATATAACAGGGCTTTTATTGACCAGCGATTGAAAATAAAAGAAACCGTAACCTTTGCTATAAAGTTGTTTTTTAGTTTTCGACTAATTTCTTCGGCAATAGGACTCAACCCAAACCCAAACATTCGTTTAGTTGTATTTACCCTTAACATCAACTCCATTCCAATATCTCCTCGATACTTTTCTTCTATTATCGTATCATGACTCCAATATATCGTCTGTTCTTTGTCCGAAATCATCGCCTTAGCAGGTATAAATAAGTTGCAGCCAACAATTTCATCGTCATCGTTGACAACAAGCAAATTTTGCTCTATGTCAGAAGGATTATTTGAGATTTCAACAAGCCTGTAATTCAAATATTCGTCTGCGTACTTTCGGTTTTTCCACGTTTTTTTGCAGAAAGTCAACAATTTATCGTAATAAAAAGATTGGTAGTTGCTGATTCTTGACATTATCTTACAGATAAAAAAAACATTAATATACTTTTAAAATCACTGCTCCCCACGAATAACCAACTCCAAAACCTGCCAGCAATACATTTCCTTTCAATACATTTTCCTTTTTTGCCTCATAAAGTGCAATCGGAATAGTTGAAGAAACCGTATTACCTACATTTTCCATAAAAACATAAAATTTATCTTTCTCAATATCAAGTTGTTTTCGCAAAAAATTTATCATAAATTTATTTGCTTGATGAAAAACGAATAAATCAATTTCACTTTGTAGCAAATTATTTTTTTGTAGCACATTTTTCACTAATTTAGGAACGGCTTTTGTAGTAAAATTGAAAACATCTCCACCGTCCATAAAAAAATAATCACTTGATTTCGGAAAGTTATTTTCATCAAAAGTCAAGTCGTTTTTTGATTTTTTATTACGAAATGCTCCTGTTTTAACAATAATCTTTTCACTGTTTCCATTTGTTCCCAAGGAAAATTCACCAACTTCAGCAAAACCTTCGGTCGAAATCAAGGTCGTTGCTGCTGCATCGCCAAAAATAGTGCGGTTGCCTTTGTCTTTCGGGTGCAGATGTTTTGAATAAGTTTCGGAAGTTATGAGCAAAATATTTTTCGCAACATTGCCTGCAATCAAACCTTTTGCCAGCGAAAGTCCGTAAACAAAACCTGAACAACCAAGATTAAAATCCAACGCGCCACAGGAATTTGACAGCCCTAAACGATTTTGAATAATGCAAGCCGAAGTCGGTAAAAAATAATCGGGACTTTGCGTACAAAACAGCAGAAAATCAATTGAATTTCTGTCTATATTGTGTTCGGTAAAAAGCTTTTCAGCCGATTTTACGCCCATATCCAAGGCTGTTTCGTTTTCGGAAGCAATGCGCCGCTCGTTCACACCGATTTTCGAGGCGATTTTTTCAACCGTCCATTCGGGAAATTCCTGCGCGAGTTGCTCGCTTGTGAGCACATTTTCGGGCAAATAATATGATATGGCTTTTATGTAAGACTTCATTTGATTTTAATTTAATGTATATCCTCCGTCAATCAATAAATTACTTCCGGTTACCCATTGCGAGGCATCTGATAACAAATAGATTACAGCATACGCCACTTCTTCGGGTTTTCCATAACGTTTGAGCGGATAGCGCTTTCTATCTTCTTCAAGTTGTTCGGCAGTAATAACTCCTTCATCAAAAATAGCAGTATCAATCATTCCGGGATTAACGCAATTAACTCGTATGTTTTTATCTGCCAAGTCAATAGCCATATTTCGTGCCATCCCATTTACTGCACCTTTTGAAGCAGAATAAATAGAGCCTGCCGGCGAGCCACCAACAAACACACCCGAAACCGACGAAATAAAAACAATGGAAGAGCCTTTGGCTAGTTTCTTTTTCTTAATCAAAGAAGCCGTTATCAAAGTAGGTGCTGTAAAATTCACATTCATAACATTTTCCAACGCATCGGCATTCATAAACTGAAATGGCAAAGTTTTTGTTAATCCTGCACAATTTACTAATCCATCGAGTGGAGGCAACTGTTCTATCAAGTTTTTTCGGTCGTCGTCATTGCTTAAATCTGCCACAATAATCGAATGTCCTACACCGCTCATTTGCGACAAAGTTTCATTCAATCGTTCTTCGTTTCGTGCCGAAATAATCACTTTTGCTCCCATTTTAGAACATTCAATGGCGATTGCTTTGCCTATTCCGGAAGATGCTCCGGTTACCAAAATGGATTTATTTTCTAATGAAAATGGATTGTACATAGTTAGATGCCATTATTTTTTCGATTTTACGATATTGTACAAATCTTCAATTGTTTTCGAATTGCGAATATCATCGCCTTTGATAGCAACTTCATATTCGTCATCAACCATTGCGATAATAGACAACGCCATTAAAGAAGACCATTCTTTTAACTCTTTAAATTTTGTTTCTGCTTGAAACATGCTTGCATCGGTTTCTTCAAACTGTGCTGCAAAATTATCAATAAAAGTTTTTAGTTCCATATTTTTTGTTTTTAAAATAATCTAATTATAAAATTTTTACAGGCAGAGCCCGTTTTCATAAAACGAAGTTTTGCTCTCAAATACCAAATAGATTTTTCATATCTTTCTTTTGCTGATTTTGGTTGTTTTGACCAATCTACTTTTTTTAGTTCTTCCAATGCCAATGCTCCGTATTTGTTATTTAAGAAGTATTTAAATAATCCATCTATACGTAATTTATCTAAAAGTTGTTTGAGATAAGGTACTTTATCAGACTGCTTTTCAAACCCATCTAAATGCCACAGCATATGAGTTTCGGGTTTGTGTAAATTTCCTACTGCTCTGTTTTGTAATTCCACATCTTGATTGTAATAGGCCAAAGGCTTGTTTAAAAATGCGACTTTATATTTCAATGCAATGCGCAACCACAAATCAAAATCTTCACCGAGTTTTAAAGTCGGTTTAAAACCGTGCATTTCATTGAAAACATCTTTTTTAACAACAGCAGTAATCGAAGTTATCGGCATACAAAGTTTTTCGGCGTATGTTTTTATGTAATCAATGTATCCGGATTCAAAATTCGGCGGTAAAGCAATGGGAGCAATTCGATTTTTTCCATTTTTTACACTATAATAAGAACTGCCATACATAGCTGCTTCCGAATAAGTTAAAATCAATGTTTTCATTTCTTCCAAAAAACGAATATCCCACCAATCATCAGCATCCAAAAAAGCGATGTAATCGTATTTTGCTACTTTTGCGCCATTATTTCGTGCAGTAGAAACGCCCGAATTTTTCTGCTCAATAATTCGTGCCTTCGTGCCTTCGTGCCTTCGTGTTATCTCTAACGAATTATCTTTTGAGCCATCGTCAACCACGATTAACTCAAACTCTTGGCAGGTTTGAGCTAGCACCGATTGAATGGCTTTTTCGACGTATGGTGCCTTGTTGTATAAAGGAATTATTACTGAAAACATATTTAATCTTATGAAAATAGATATTTCTTTGTTATCAATAAGGATGCTTTAATAGAATAATGTTTTTCAAATAAAATGCGTGAATACTGTGCATAATCAGCTAATAAACTTCTATTATCGGCCATATAATTAATCGCATCTATAAATTCTTTGTCTGTATTACATTCTCTTCCTATTTGCTCTATTTCAATATCATAACCTGAAAAAGACTCTGTTGTACCAATGATAGGCATTCCGTACATTAACGCTTCTGCTGTTTTCGTTTTCATACCACTACCGGAAAAAATGGGCGAAACAACGGTATCGGCAGTTTGATAATAAGCCCGTAAATCTTCTACTCGTCCTAAAATTTGTACATTAGATGTTTTTATTTCATCTTTCAATACATCCATGCCTTTCCCAACAACCAATAATTCTGCTTTTACAAAAGGCATAACATTTTTCGCAAACCAATGCAAGCCTTCAATATTTGCAAAAAAATACGAACCTACAAATAAAAGTTTCAGTACATTATCTGTTGAAACTTTATAGTCTATTTTTCCCATATCTTCTATTGACATAGGAAGAATGCAGTTATTTACTTTAGGCATTATCTTTTTTAACTCAAAGTCATCGCGCTTGCTTAAAACAAACCGAAAATCACTATACCGTAACACTAACTTTTCCGCATGTTTAAAATAGCAAATGGTTAAAAAGTTTTTAAATGTCTTGTTTACTTTATGTTCCTCTTTAGCATATACATATTCTGCATTATGAAAGAAAAAAACAATTTTGATATGTGGAAATTTTTTCTTTAACCGTTTAGCTATTAATCCCCAACGTGATGTCATTACAAAAACAACATCAACAGAGGGATTGTTTTGAATAATATTTTCAATTTGAGCAACATTCTCCTTATTCAAATTAGAAAGATAACCAACAGCCCTGTCAATGTATTTGGTGATTCTTTGTACAAAAAAGCCTTTAGTTTCTACTGGTTTTATCTCATACACAGTCTGTTTTATTGAAACGGCATTTGCTAACTTCACATTTCGTTGATTCATCACACCTGCTCCAAAATCAGGACTTTGGCGTGGAGTTATAATTAGTGCATGATTAAACTTCATATCTTTTCTTATTTAAAATGCTTTTAACCAAGAATTTCGTGCTATTCTTAATTGATATTTGGAAAAATAAACTGCTTAGCATATATTTAAAATATTGTTTCAATGAAAATTGTTTTTTAAAATACAGGTTCAATACTGCCAAATATGTCGACTTTTTTATTTGTTCTTTTAATCTCTTTTTTAACGACTGTGGATTAAAATAGTTTCCATTTTCTTTATTTTTCTGCTGNAATAAACCTGCAAATGCTTTCATTTGCAAAAGTTCTTGTTTTGAATTTATTTTTCCGCAAACAAAAGTACTTAAAAAATATGTTTTTTCTTCGTCCGTAAAGTTTGGATTCAATTTATTTAACATAAATAAGCGGACTTTATTTGATTTGGCAACTTGTATTTCTTTTTTTTCCGTTGAAATTTGTTCCGGGTGCATTCTGTAATGGAACAGTACTTCTTGCAAATTATGTACCTTTGTAAACTGCATACATTCCGACCAGAGCATATAGTCTTCGGCAGGAAATGCCGATGTCTTATAACTAAGATTATTTTCTATGAAAACATTTCGTCTAAACATTGGCTGTATGATATTATTGCCAAACAGTTGATTTACTACAATATCTTCGTGTTTTTCAGGAAAAAACAAAGTAGTTGTTTTTGCTCCAAAAAATTGTAAGCCAACACCACAAACACCAATTTCCAGATGTGTGTCTAAAAAGTTCACTTGCTTTTCCAAACAGGTAGATACACTTATATCATCGCCGTCCATACGTGCCAAATACTCTGTTTGTGCTATCTCAACTCCTTTGTTTAAGTTCTCGGCCAATCCCAAATTCTTCTCGTGTCTAACGTATTTAATCCGAATATCTTTAAACGATTTTACAATTTCTGCTGTTTTGTCGGTAGAACAGTCATCCAAAATCAACAACTCAAAATCTTTATAAGTCTGATTTAAAATGCTCTCAATAGCTTCTGCCACATATTTCTCTACGTTGTAGCAGGGCATTAAAATTGATATTTTGGGTGTTTTGTTCATTTTTTATTTTAGAAAATTATACGGAATAACTCCGATAAATTTCTTCACAAATTTTCTTCATAGTTTTTTCTTCTAATTCATAAAACAACGGCAATCTTACCAAACAATCTGCAAAATTATCACAATTTTTCAATTCTCGTCCGTCGTGCTTATGTTTATAAAAATCGCTGTTGTGCAAACTCAAATAATGAAACACTGCTAAAACTCCATTTGCTTTCAAATGTGTAATCAGTTTTGTCCTGTCTTCCAGCGAATTGCAAACGAGATAAAACATATGTGCATTATTTGTTGCGTATTCGGGAATATCGGGCAAGCGGAAAAATCCTTTGTCTGCCAATGGTTTTAATCCTTCGTAATAAGTATTCCAAATTTGTTTCCGTTTATTTTGTATATCGTCCAAATTTTCTAACTGCGCCCAAAGAAATGCGGCAATAATTTCCGAAGGTAAAAACGAACTTCCCGTATCAACCCAACCATACTTATTCACTTCACCACGGAAAAACTCTGCACGGTTGGTGCCTTTTTCCCAGATAATTTCGGCACGATGAACAAAGCGTTCATCATTTATTGCCAGCAATCCACCCTCGCCCGAAATAATGTTTTTTGTTTCGTGAAACGAAAATGCGGATAAATGACCGATTGAGCCTAATGGTTTGAGTGTATTTTCGGGCGAACACATAGGTTCGCTCCTACGGTAAAACGAATCTATTGCTTGCGCTGCATCTTCGATAACTACCAA
>JGI20163J15578_10001226_pt1 | contig 10585 bp, 9 predicted proteins | sample TergutCu122P1_FD_15578 | JGI IMG/M metagenome (IMG submission 15578)
CCACTTGAAGAACAAGTATATCTCCCAAGCCGACCCACCATTTCACAAAGGTCACGTGCCGCTTCTTTTGTGGTCATCTTTTCAAAAATTTTCCTAAGTCCGTTATCTAGCACTTCATCAAAAGTTTTCGACTTTTGCACTATCTTCCGAACTTGCTCGTCCAGATATTTGCCGTACCTTCCCTCATCAGCAATTCTTTTGTAATCAATCATAAAATTTAACATACTTATCCGTCCTTCCATTTTATAGACTAACTTTCCCATCGTTTCTCAGATTCACTTACCATCTTCTACCCGCAAGCATAGTCAAACGTATAAACGTCACTTCATCCCCGTCTTTAACTGTTGCTTTGTCATCGACACCAACTTCCTCATCGTTAATAAACAAACGAAATATCCCATCCTCAAAACACATGAGCGCGTTGGAAACAGCTTTATCTGCGTCTTGAAAGTTTTCGTTTTTCCTATCGTCAAATCCGATTTTTCCGATTTTTGCTCCCGCTTCCACGCCATCGTCAGTAAGATATGGCAAAACACTTGCATCAATCGGTTTATTGTTATATTCCTGAACATTTCGGCGCACTATATACTCAACCAGCATCTTTGCGGTTGTGATCTCTGTTGTAATGTCTTCCAAAATCTCAAAAGGAATACGATCAATAAGTGGCTTTTGTTTTGAAAGTGCTTTTACTTTTAAATAAACAATCATCTTTTTGTCCTCCTGATTTAATATCCACAAGCAACACATCCGAAATATAAATCTTTTGACATATTCCAACCTTGCCCCTTGCCGGTTGCTTTAGGTCCGTTTCCTAACCATCTGTATCTCGAGCCTTTATATTCAATATATTGAATGATCATAGTTCACCTCATTCTCTAATTCCGCCGATAAAATAGGAAGTTTGAGAAAGTGAAATAAACAAACCGCCCAGTTGACCTGGTCTTTGCCCCCACACTCGCCTATCGGCTTTGCCGTAGGACTTACACCTAGACTGCGCCATGATACACCGTCGCACCCAAGCGAATCGGCTTACGTGGGTCCTTTCGCCCGCAGCTGGCATGGACTTTCAACCACAAACCTAGGCGGTTTGCTTATCTCACTCATTCAGAATTCGAACCCGACCGAGGAAATGGCTATATCAGTCGTATCGAATTGTTATCTGCAAGTTATTAATTGCTAGCTGTTATAAGCGAGTTCGCTCCGGCAGCAAACGTTACAACTCTAACTTCCTTTGCGCCACGCTCCATAAGTGCTTGTGCGCACGCGGAAGCAGTGCTTCCCGTCGTGTAAATATCATCCACAAGCAAGATTTTTTTGCCCTTGATTTTGCCCTCTGCATTTTTCGCAACACAAAAGGCTTTCTCCATGTTTAAACGTCTTTCCGTTGACGAAAGCCCACTCATAGCAGGCGTGTTTTCTGTTCGAATAAGTAATTTTTCTGAACACGGTATCGCCAGTTTTTTTGAAAGACATTTTGCAATTATCCCGGCTTGATTATAACCTCTTTTCCTTTGCTTTGCCTTATTCATCGGAACCGGCATTAATATATCGATTTTTAGATTTTCCGACGCCAATCTGTCCGCCATTACATCTGCAATTTTTTCTCCGATAAAGCTCTGCCCGCCATATTTGAACGCAAGCAATAATTCTCTTTCATGAATTCCATATTGTACGCATGTATAACCTTTCACAAAGTGATGGTTGCTCTCTCTGCAATCGATACAAATATTGTGCGCATAGCTTTCTTGAAGAATTTTTCCGCATTTTTCGCAGGTTTTGCCGTTTGCCCAACGAAAGGTCGCCATGCATTTATCACAAAGTGCATAGGGCCGGGTTTTATCTATTATACTTCTGCACGAAACGCAGTAAATATTTGACGGAAACAAAAGCTCCAGTAAATTGTTTGTTATTTTTGTAATCATTTCATCACTACTTTTAGTATCACTTGATCCTGCTATTTTTCGTTTTTAAATTTTTAATTAATATCAATTTCTATTTCAAAAATGCCCTAAGTCTAACGTCTAACCCGCTAAACCTTTCTATTATCGCATTGTTGTCAACCATACTATTCATCTTGTTTTCCGAACCAACCAAAACAACGGCTGTTTTCCCTCTGGTTACTGCCGTGTACAAAAGGTTTCGAGTTGAAAGCATAGGCGGAAACCACGAAACAGGCATAATAACGATCGGAAATTCACTGCCTTGACTCTTGTGAACAGTCACTGCGTAGGCAGGCTCAATTTCATCAAGCTGCGTAAAATCATATGTTACATACTTGTTTTCATCAAAAACTACCGTCATTTCGCCGTGCTCATGATCTATTTTTTCTATAAAACCGATGTCTCCATTAAAAATGCCTTGCCCGTCAGAAAAATCGTCAAGCCTTTTCCATTCAAGTTGGTAGTTATTTTTTATCTGCATCACTTTGTCGTTTTCTCTAAACATTTTGTCCGCAACTTTTTTTTCTTCAAGTTTTTCAGAAGGTGGGTTTAGCACGTTCTGAAGTTCGGAGTTGAGGTTTATTGACCCAAGCAATCCTTTCCTGACCGGAGTTAACACTTGTATATCACGCATCGGAATCAAGTCTTTAAAATAGTTCGGCAGCCTTGACGCACACAAATCTTTAATGGTTTTGAGCATTTCCTTTTCAGAGGACGTACGCATCAGAAAGAAATCTTTATCTTTTTCGTTGCAGTCGGGATATTCACCTTTGTTTATCTTATGTGCATTTACAACTATGAGGCTTTCTTTTGCCTGTCTAAATATCTCCGTTAGCTTTACAGAGTAAATAATTTCACCATCAATAATGTCTCTTAATACGTTGCCTGCCCCAACCGAAGGAAGTTGATCTGCATCGCCCACAAGAATCAATCTCGTTCCCGGCTGAATAGCGTTTACAATTCCGTTCATCAGTATTATATCTATCATTGATGCTTCATCTATGATTATCGCGTCAAATTCCAACGGGTTTTCTTCGTTTCTTCCGAAACGCATAGTATCTTCGCTCTCAGAAAAAGAATATTCCAAAAGCCTGTGAATTGTTGACGCCTGGTGTCCCGATGTTTCGGTGATCCGCTTTGCAGCTCTACCTGTGGGTGCTGCAATCGCTGTCGTAAGCCCTGCTTCTTGCAAAATATTTATGATCGTATTGATGATCGTCGTTTTGCCCGTCCCGGGACCTCCTGTAATAACTGACACACCGGTTGTAAGACAACTTTTGACTGCAAATTTTTGCTTTTCTGACAGCAAAATTCCCGATTGTCTCTCAGTTTTTAATATCAATTCGTCGATATCTGTATCAATAATTTTTAACGCCGCCCTATCAAATGCAATCAGCTTTTTGCATACATTTTGCTCGGCAACGTAATATGGCATCAAAAAGACTACATGTCTGCCCTCAAGAGTTTCAATATGGAGCTTTCCGTCAAACACCATCTGAACTATCACATCATGCACTCGCTCTGTGTTGAGTTCCAAAAGCTCTGCCGCTCTTTCGCACAAAATTGCGTTCGGCACAAAAGTATGCCCTTCGTTAATATAATATTGCAAAGTGTAGATAACACCGGCTTTTATTCGTTCTTCATCGTCTTTTGGTACGCCAAGTTTTTCGGCTATTTTGTCAGCTTTCCTAAAATTGATACCAAATACATCTTCCACTAAGCTGTACGGATTTTCTTTGACTTTTTCAATGGTTTCTTGCCCGTACACTTTGTATAATTTCATCGCATATTCGGTCGAAATCCCAAATTGCTGAAAGTAAAGTGTAATTTCCGCAAACTCTTTGTGAACTGCAAATGCTTCCGCTATCGATTGCGCTTTTTTTTCGCCAATTCCGTGAACTTCAATAAGCCTGCCGGGGTTTTCTTCAATAATTTCAAACACATCTGCGCCAAACTTTTTGACCATTGCTTTTGCTGTGCTTTTACCTATGCCTTTAAGAAGCCCGGACGCTAAAAAGCTTTCGATTCCCTCAGTTGAAGTCGGCATAACTTCCTCATATTCCGAAAAAGCAAACTGCTCACCATATGATGGGTGTATTTTGTTGCTTCCACTCAAAATAAATTCCCGCCCTAAAACCGGTCCGGGAAGAATTCCTACCGCAGTAAATTGCTCGTCTTCGTTTTCGGCTATAATGACAGAATAGCCGTTTTCTTTATTTTGGAATAATATATCTGAAACTTTAATTCGTTTTTGTTCCATGTCTTTTTATCTTCCTATTTTCCAGTCTGCTGCCTGCCCACCTTCGTTACTGTTCACACCGTGGCTATAATGGATCTTGAAGCAAGCCCTTCGGAACAATCTAATAACGAAATGTTCAGTTCATTTGATTTGCATAGTTTCTTGCAAAAGTTAAAAGCTCTTCTTTCGTATTGCGTTCAGGATATTTATGTACAAGTTTTAAAAGCATTTCCATTAATTCGCAGGCTTTTTCGCCTTTAGCGATTTCGCTATTTACTATGTCGTTTTCGTCAATTTTCAGGTCTTCAAGAAAAATAGGCTCATTATTTGCCTCAATTTCTTCCATCATCCTCTTTCTTTCAAGAATTTCTTTGTCGTGAAGATTATACAACACTCGCTGCGCCCTGGAGAGTTCGTCAAGATATTTGTACCTGCTCAATCCTATGCTTGCAATAAACTGTTTAAACGCAAACTTGTCTTCAAACAGGTCTATTTCTTCCAATTTATAAATTGCATCATCTACCATCGCCATAGTTTGGGGATCAAAACCCATACGTTCGCATGCCGCACTTGCAGCGATTTTGTCAAAGCACGAATAAAAAAGCCCAAGGCGAATATTTTTTGTTCTTTCGGTTTTGTCTATCCTGTCAGCCAGAATTTCAAATTTGCGAAACTCCTTTCGGGTCATTGTCCTTGACAAATCGCCTATCGTATATTGACGAAGTTCAGTTCCGGCCAGCGTTTTCAAGCCTTTTCCTGCACATCGTGCTACAATCACTTTTTCAAATTCCGCTCTTATTTCGTCTATGCTTACATTTTCAATGAGTGTATGTTTTTCGTGAATCGCCCTGTATGTTTGTATATGCAAATCAAACCCGGTGTCCGCTGCCAAACGCATCGCGCGCATCATCCTGATCGGGTCTTCCGTGAAACGAATCAGCGGGTCGTCTGTCGCAGTAATTAGCCTGTTCACTATGTCGTTTCTACCGTCAAAGGGATCAACAAACCCTTTTTTCGGATTATATGCGATAGCATTTACCGTGAAATCTTTGCGTTTTAAGTCGTTTTCGATATCACCTGTTATTTCAATGTTGATATCACAAGTCACGTCTTTCGCTTCAATTCTGATCACTTCATGTTCTTGATTTATAATCTTCGCATCAGGAAAAATTGCAGTGAGTTCTGAAAGCGGTGCGTTTGTAGAAATTTCCCAATCAAAAGGCTCGTATCCCAAGAGCAAATCTCTCACAGATCCACCTACGACATACGCCTCAAACTCTTTCGTTTCAATCGCATTTATTATCTCGCCAATTTCCTTCGGAAGTTCTATTTTCTGCATTCTTTGCATATTTTTTTACCTCCAAAACGACTTTTCCGGCTATCTTACACAAGTTTTCTTAAATTCAGTCGTTATTTTTTACTCTATATAATTTTCGGTTATCGAGCGTCCATACTTTTTCGCTAAATTCGCCCGGTTCAGTTGCCATTAGTGCCTCTTGCATGTCATACATGCGCGCATCAATCATATCCACATAGTGCAGGATTTCCGCTTCGGGGAATAGTGGCTTTTTCGGGCTTCCAAATTCGGGCTCGTAGTGATGTGCCAAAATCATATGTTGCACCATGATTGATTTTTCTCGTGGAATTTCAAGTTCATCTGCCATCTTACTTATTGAAATAAGACCTTGCATGATATGCCCTAACATTTGCCCTTCAAACGAATAACCCGTCGCAATACCCATTTCATTTGCATCTATCTCATTTATTTTTTCTATATCGTGAAGAATCACGCCGGTGACAACGAGGTCTTTGTTCAAATTTGTATAAACATCGCATATTTTTTCAGCCGTAATAATCATCCTTTTAATATGATACAAAAGTCCGCCAAGCTCAGCATGGTGATTCTTTTGCGCCGCAGGATAATAAAGCAATTTTTCTTTATGTTGCCCCAAAAACTTAACGCATAACGCTTTTAAATCGTCATCTTTTATCGCATTAGCCTTGCCGATAACAAAGCTATACATCTCTTCGCCTTTTTCAGGAGCAGATTTTATAAAATCGGAAAACTCGATAACATCTTCTTTAACGCTTTTTCGTATGCGCCCCACACGAAGCTGCTTTAAACCGTTCCACTCAGTGACATTCCCTTTTACTTTAACAATATCTTGCGGTTTAATTTCGTTTAGAGCCGGCAATTCTTCATCTGCAACATCCCATTTTTTTGCTGAAATTTCCCCGGTGGAATCTCCAAGCTGTAAATCAAGATACTGCTTTTTGTTGGCACCGATTTTGACGGCAATCGATTTAACCATAAAAAAGTCTTGAATTTCCGTGTCAGGTTTTAATTCTGAAATGCGAATCTCTTTCATCTACATACGACTTGGTATCGCTTAAAACAATACCATCTTCTCCTCCGTTAAGTTTCACTATTAGTATATAACTAGTTGAGATACTGTGTCAAGTTATATTTTACATTTTTTGGCAATTTCACCTTTCACCTGCCTCGTTAATTCAGTAATTTCGCCCTTCAACTGCATCTACAAATTTCAAAATCGTTTCCAGTTGTGGTTTCATTTGTGGCTAATGGCTCTTGAAGCAAGCCCTTCGGAACCATCTAATATCAGATATTCGGAACCATCTAATCACGGATGTTGTTGTATTTTACTCCATTTTTGTGTATACTATATATAATATTTCAAGAAAGAAGGAGCATTATGTCAAATTTTGGTTTCATCCGCATTGCGACGGCAACGCCAAAGCTAAAGCCGGGAAATACGGAATACAACACACAACAAATTATTGAATGCATTTATAATGCAAACAAATACAGCCCCGGAATATTAGTCTTTCCAGAGCTAAGCCTCACGGGTGCTTCATGTGGAGATTTATTTCATCAAGATTTTTTAAACGAAAAATCTATCAGCGGACTGAAGCAAATTTTGGAGTTTTCTAAAGGATTCCCTTTTGCGATCGTCTTGGGACTCCATGCCGAGATAGATAACAATCTTTTAAATTGTGCCGCTTTTATCCAAGGCGGTGAGCTAAAAGGCTTAACTCCTAAAATGTTTATCCCGAGCGCACAGGCTCGCCAATTCGTGTCCGGAAGCGGATTTTTAACCGGCAGCAACATTGCGGACAAAGCAAGTGCGAAAATTCCATTTGGAAATCTTCTGTTTAAAGATTCTGTTTCGGGTGTTGCCATAGGCATTGAAATGGCAGAAGACATCAATCTTCCTGTAACTCCCGGTGCGATACTTTCTTTAAAGGGCGCAAATATAATATTAAATCCTGCTGCAACACCTCACACCGTAGGCAAAACCAATCGTATACGCACACTTGTGCTTAATGAAAGCAAAAAAAATATATGCGGTTATGTTTATGCCTCTGCGGGAGTACACGAGTCTACCGCTGATTCGGTTTGCATCGGACAAAATATAATCGCAGAAAACGGAAAACTCATTTCCGAAAGCAGTACCTTTAACAGAGATACGACTATTTTATACGGCGACATCGATGTTAATATGCTGAAAAACGAAAAAACTCGCACTCAATACGCAACTACAGCGACGGCTCTTTTTGCAAATATGCAGGAGGTTACGACGGTTAATCTCGCTCCGTTACCGATGTTTGACAAAAGCAAACATGCGCTTATGCGCACTTATGCGAAAAACCCTTTTGTTCCCGATTCGCCGCTCTTACTTGCGGAGCGGTGCGAGGAAATATTTAATATGCAGTGTGCCGGTCTCGCGAAAAGGCTCGAGCATACAAAGTCCGCAAAAACTGTAATCGGCGTATCCGGCGGACTCGATTCGACTTTGGCACTTCTTGTTTGTGCCGCTACTCATAAAATGTTGGGCAAAAACACTCGCGACATACTAACCATAACAATGCCGGGGTTTGGAACCACTAACGAAACGTATCAAAACGCCTTTAAACTTATGGGACTTTTAGGCACTGAAATACGTGACATTCCGATACATGAAGCTGTTTTGCAGCATTTTCGAGATATCAACCACGATCCGGGCAATCGAGATGTAACTTATGAAAATTCTCAGGCACGCGAAAGAACTCAAATCCTCATGGATATAGCAAATAAAGAAAGTGGAATCGTAATCGGAACCGGTGACCTTTCTGAATCTGCACTCGGTTGGTGTACTTTCAATGGCGACCATATGTCTATGTACAACGTAAACGCAGGAGTGCCAAAGACGCTCATATGGCATATAATTCGTTGGATTATTGATTACAAACTTAACGGGCCCCATGGCGAACCGTCCTTTAGCTACGACAATCCGGATCTTAGTTATGCCCTTGAAGATATATTAAATACTCCTATTTCACCGGAGTTGCTTCCGCCTGACCCAAATGGTGGAATTGTTCAAAAGACCGAAGATTTTGTGGGACCATATATTCTCAACGACTTTTTCATATATTATACGGTGAGACATGGATTTTCACCTGAAAAATTGCTTTATATCGCAAGACAAACGTTTAAGGGAGATTACACTGCAGATGAAATTCGAAAGTGGCTTTCTGTCTTTTACAAAAGATTTTTTAGTCAGCAATTTAAACGCAGTTGCATGCCTGATGGATTGAAAATCGGCTCAATTTCGTTTGATTCGCACGGAATTTTCAAAATGCCAAGCGATATAGATTGCAGCATGTGGAATGTTTAGATTGTCGATGCGGAATGTCATAGAAATGTTTAGATTGTAGATGCGGAATGTTTAGATTGTAAATGTGGAATGTCCAGATTGTAGATGAAGTTGGCAAATTTTCCGAATGAAAACTTACAAAGATGTCATTCGCCCCCCAAAATTTGCCACACATTCTATCACCTACAACTTTTTTATGACAACCCCTATTTGAATTGAATTGCCACTCACCAGCTGAGTGCCTTGCGTTAGTGAGTGTTGCCCATGCACGTTTGTAGTATAGTACACGGAAAAACACACCGCAATAGGGGTTCACGCAACCCGTAATGATATGGCGTTAAGTTGTAAAAAAAACAATGCAAGATGTAAAAAAAAGGGTAGATTGTCACATTTTTTCTTTTTCGCGTTCTTCTAATTTGCGGTTAAGTTTGTTAACTAATTTTTTAGATGAAATCAGTTCAATTGTAATCGCTATGATGTACATCACAAAAACAATTAAGGCAAGTGCAATTATCTGCAGAGGTTCTCTAAATGAAAACCAATCCATAAAAATTCCGACAACTAATACGATACCGAACACACATATCGATTGGATAATGCAACGCACAAATATTTTCGTGCGATCCAGTTCTTTTTTTGAGTAAAAAATAAGATAAGTTAACGTGCATAGAGCAGCTATAAGTACTATCGCCAAAACATTTTCAACAAACATCCACGGCTGCCGTTCAAAAATCAGGCCAAACACATACATTGCAACTAACGAGCCACACGCTATAAATACAAAAGAATTCACCATTCTCAGTATAATCGCCCGCATATCCAAAACTTTGCCCTCCTGATTAAATTCCTAAATTCTTCTTTAATTCACTTACATACTGCCGTGAAATAGATATTTTTTCACCGTTACGTAAGACCGCGTCAAGCCGCCCGGACAATGCAGGTAAAAGCGACTTTATTTCATTTAAGTTTACAATAACAGATTTTGATACGCGTAGAAAATCACTCATCCCCAAAACTTCTTCCAACTCGTAAAGTTTGTGTTTTGATTCATAGATTTGATTTTCACAATATAAAAATGTCTTGTTATCAACCGCTTCAATGTAGAAAATGTCAGCAATATCAATTCTGTAAACTTCGCTGTTAATGTACGCCACCAGCATATCATTTTGTGCTTTTAGTGTATTAAGCACGCGCATAAGCTCAGGGCGTATTTTCCGACATCTTACAATGATTTGCTCTTCCTCACCGATTGGTAGTTCTTCAATGATAATCTTCAATCTGTTTATGCTGCCTTTCACGTTCTATGCATGAAAAGTATATCACGCCCACTACAAAACGGCAAGAAAGCCAATTACAACTTACGTGCGATTTTATACAACTTACATGTGATTTTGCACAACTTGCCTTTAGGGTTCAAGTCCCCTTGATTCAATCAAAAAAAATAACACCGCACGTGTGTGTGCGGCATTTATTTTCTGGTGGGCCATCAGGGACCACGGATGCTTCGCATCCGCCGTTCTGCGTCTGCTCGTTCAGCAGACTTGAACCGCTTGCTACTCGAAAGTTCACAGGACTTTCTCGTTTAACGCGCGCGCCCTCTTAGGGTTCAAGTCCCCTTGATTCAATCAAAAAAAAATAACACCGCACGTGTGTGTGCGGCATTTATTTTCTGGTGGGCCATCAGGGACTTGAACCCCGGACCTGCCGGTTATGAGCCGGACGCTCTGACCAACTGAGCTAATGGCCCCTGT
>JGI20163J15578_10001229_pt1 | contig 10577 bp, 12 predicted proteins | sample TergutCu122P1_FD_15578 | JGI IMG/M metagenome (IMG submission 15578)
GCTGCTTCGATACATTCCTTTCCGCTTGCTGGTCTGCCCATAATCGCCTCCTGTGATTAGGGCAATATTATTCATGATTTTATTGCAAAATAGAATTACATTATTGTCATGACCGCACCCGAACCCGCCCGCCTGACCGGCCTGGCTCCGGTTTTCGATCCCGGCATCCGCTGCCTGATCCTGGGCAGCTTCCCTTCCCCCGCATCACTGGCGGCGCAGCAGTATTACGGACACCGGCAAAATCATTTCTGGAAACTGCTTGGCGCGACTCTCGCCGAGCCGCTCCACGAACTCCCCTACGCCGAACGTATCCGGCGCATCCTGACGCACCGCATCGGCATCTGGGACGTCTATCGCGCCTGCGTGCGACCCGGCGCGCTTGATGCCGATATCCGCGCCGGAGAAGCCAACGATCTCGATGGCCTGATCGATCAGGCACCCGCGCTTGAACGCATCTGTTTCAACGGGCAATGCGCGGCGAAATTCGCACCCAAGCTGGCGCGCCCCACACTGGAAATCCATATACTCCCCTCCTCCAGCCCCGCCTACACCTTGGCTTTTGCCGCTAAACTGAAGCTCTGGCAGGCAGCAATCTGCCACGGGGGCACCGCCCCGGATTGAATGTCAAAAGCCCTTAAGGAAGCGCTGATTTCTTTCTACTCCGTCATTCCCGCGAAGGCGGGAATCCAGAACACACTCTGTCATCTCCACGGTTTTCTGGGTCCCCGCCTTCGCGGGGACGACGCGATGGAGGGAGCACGGGAATAAATCAGCGTTTCCTTAAGCCACGAAGCCCTCACACCGCCTGTTCCGGCCCAAGTTTTCACCGAAAATTACATGCTCGCTCCCAACGCCATCGCACATTCCAGCCTGCTCGATGATCTGCGCCAGCTTGGCCGCGTCCTGACCCTGCGCCGTCCCGAACCTGACAGTTTCAGCCCGAACATCGGCAAGCTTCCCTGGATCGTCCTGCTCTATTGCCTGGTCTCGATTGCCCTTTCCATCGCCCTGAATGGCACGGCGGACGGCACGCTCGCTGATAGCGCGGTATTTGTCGGCACGCTGTCCGTTCCGTTCTGGGCCGTCGCCATCCTCGCCGGTTTGCTGAAATGGCTCGACGAGCGACAGGCCGCCGGGAGCATCTGGCTGGTATTCACCCTGCTGCTGCTCATGCTGCCGCCAGCCGAATTCATCGGCGCAACGGTGTGGTCGATCCTGTCCGGGCTGACGCTTTCCACCCCTGCCCTCGGCACGCTGGCGCAATTCGTCTCCACACTGCCGCATTTCTGGCTGGCGCTGGCTGGAACCCTGTTCATCGCGCGAAATGGGCGCGGCTGGAGACATAGCCTGCGCGTGCTGTTCACCTCGCTGGCCCTGTTCGCCGTCTTCACCAGCAGCGTCGACCCGCTGGCGCTCTGGCAAGTCAGCACAACCGTCCCGACAACCGCCGACCGTCTCGTTATTGACGAAGAAGTACTCTACGGCCAGCCGCGCCTCCTCGATGAACATCTGGCCAGAATCGAACCCGGAAAACCCGGCGTGCCGGAAATCTTTTTCCTTGGCGTTGCGGGCAGCGAAGAAGGCGTGTTCATGCGCGAGACCATCACCGTCGAGCAACTCTTCAGGGATCGCTACGCCACTGCCGGCCATTCCATGATCCTGGTCAACAACCCGGCCACCGCGCGCAGACTCCCGTTCGCCAATCATGAATCGCTCTCAAGGGCGCTCTCACGCATCGGCAAGCAGATGAACGGAGAAGAAGATCTGCTTTTCCTGTTCCTGACCTCGCACGGATTAGCCGATCACCGTTTTTCCATCAAACTCTCGCCGCTCGCTTTCTCCGACATCACCCCGCAGATGCTGGCGAAGGCGCTCGACGATTCCGGCATCAAACGCCGGGTGGTCGTCATTTCGGCCTGTTACTCCGGCGGCTTCATCCCCGCGCTTGCCAACGACCACACCCTGGTCATCACCGCCGCCTCCGCCGACCGCGTCTCTTTCGGCTGCAACGACACGAACAATCTGACCGACTTCGGCCGCTCCTATTTTGATCAGGCATTGCGCGAAACCCGCTCATTCACCGAAGCGTTTGAACGGGCCAAAGCCATCATCAGCGCCCTCGAGGCGGCCGACGACTCCACCCCCTCCGATCCGCAGATCGCCGGGGGCGAATCCCTGCGCGCTCAATTGGAATGGTTTACGCGGGAACCCAAACAGACAAGATAGATTTACCGAAAAACGATCGTCTTGTTCCCGCAGATCAACACACGATCTTCGAGGTGATAGCGCAGGCCGCGCGCGAGTACGGTCTTTTCGATGTCCTTGCCGTAGCGCACCATGTCATCGACAGTATCCGAATGGTCGATACGGATCACGTCCTGCTCGATGATCGGCCCCTGGTCGAGATCGGCGGTCACGTAATGGCAGGTCGCGCCGATGAGTTTCACGCCTTTGGCCCAAGCTTGATGGTAAGGCCGCGCCCCCACGAAGCTGGGCAGGAAACTGTGGTGAATGTTGATGATTCGTCCCGGATAAGCCGCGCATAGACCGGGCGAAAGAATCTGCATGTAGCGTGCCAATACCATGACATCGCCGCGCGCTTCTTCAAAGATGCGCTGCACTCTATCGTAGGCCGCTGCCTTGTTGTCGGTCGATACCGGCACATGATGGAACGCGATGCCGTGCCATTCGACAAAACCCCGGAAAGTATCGTGATTGGAAATCACGCACGGAATTTCAATGTCCAGTTCCCGCGATTGCCAACGCGCCAGTAAATCGTACAGGCAATGCTCCTGCTGACTGACGAGGATGACCACGCGCCTTTTGACCGCCGAATCGGTGATCTTCCATTCCATGTCCAGTTCTTCGGCAACAGGCCGGAAACGTTCACAGAATTCGCCCAATGAAAACGGCAGAGAATCGGCCCGAATCTCGATGCGCATGAAATAGCGGGCTGGCTCTTCTCCCTCGTCGGGCTGTTCGGCATGGAACGCGGTTTCCAGTATCCAGCCCTGATGCGCGGAGATGAAACCCGACACGCGGGAGACGATTCCCACCCGATCCGGACAGGAAGCGGTCAACGTGTAAAAACGTTCGCGATGCATGCTCAGGGCTTGCGCGCGAAGGCGCAATCGATCTGCACGCGAAGCGCCGCATAATCATGCGTGACGGGAAATTGCGGAAATTCGCGCACCACGTTTTCCGGCGGGCAGAAAAGAATGCCCGCGTGCGCCGCGCCCAGCATCGCGGTGTCGTTGTAGGAATCTCCCGCCGCAACGACGGTGAGATTGAGTTCACGGAAACGCTTCACCGCCTCGCGCTTCTGGTCGGGCATGCGCAGGCGGTAGTCTGTGATCACGCCCTCGGCATCGACCTCCAGCCCATGACAAAACAGCGTGGGCCACTCGAGCTGGCGCATCAGCGGATAGGCGAATTCGTAAAACGTATCGGAAAGAATCACCACCTGATACGTCTCGCGCAGGCCGTCGAGAAACGCGCGCGCGCCGGGCAATGGCCCCATCTCCGCGATCACCTTCTGAATATCCGGCAGGCCAAGCCGATGCTTCGCCAGAATATCCAGCCGATACTTCATCAATACATCATAATCAGGCTCGTCGCGCGTCGTGCGGCGCAACTCGGGAATGCCCGTGCGCTCGGCGAATTCGATCCAGATTTCGGGAACCAATACCCCTTCGAGGTCGAGACAAACGATGCGCACGGTAGAACTCCTGGGCCAAATAGTGGAAGAGCGCGATTCTAGCAGCGTAATGACCGTGGAAATACTACGCAGCCCTATCGGGTTTGCCTTGCACAGCGTATGTCTATTGTACTAACATCAGGCATGTTTGATTCACATCCGGACGCCGCCATGTCTGTTGCCACCGCCTCCGCTCCCCGTACTGCCCGGCTCGGCCTTCGCGCCACGCCCGAACAGGAAGCCATGCTGCGCCGTGCATCCGAAGTAGCGCATAAATCGCTGACCGATTTCATCCTCGACAGCGCCTGCCGGGCTGCCGAGGAAACCCTGCTCGACCAGCGCCTGTTCATGGTTTCCGACAGCCAATATCAAGCATTTCTGGATTTGCTTGATCGCCCTGAGCAGTTCAATGAAGGACTCCATAGGCTGTTTTCACAAAAAGCGCCATGGGATACGTAATAATTCGTTATGATTATTCCTTCAGCAACATTCAGTACTATTTTGATGCATGTGCAGCTCATACACTCTACCTGAACCCCTTGAGCAACATCACCATCTGGAGAACTTCAACAGCGGCAAACCTGCGCTTGATGACTGGCTGATCCAACACGCCCTTCAAGCGCAGCAAAGCGGCTCGGCAAGAACGTTCATCGTTCGCAACAATGACCGCGTAGCAGGATATTTCAGCCTGACCGTCGGGCAGATCGACGCACTGGAAGCGACCGAACGCATCCGCAAGGGCATGGGGCAACATCCGATTCCCGTCATCCTCCTCGCCCGGCTGGCAGTACACCTGCAAGACCAAAAACGCGGCATCGGTAAAGGCATGCTCCTTAACGCCGTCCAGCGCACCTTGCTGATTGCTGAACAGGCCGGTGTCCGCGCGCTGCTCACGCATCCCCTCGACATGAACGCCACTCGTTTCTACCTGCGCTTTGGCTTTGAACCCTCCCCGTTCCGCGAGAGGCAACTTCTGCTGCTTTTGAAGGACGCGAAACGGTATCTGGTCTCGCCCCGGTAATCCACCTACCCCCGCACCGCCACGCGCATCCCCGACTCCCACCCCCGCAAGCGCCCTACTTCCGCCGCAGCCGCAAACCCTTCCGAGTGAAAGAGGGCCAGCACATCCTTTGCCGCCTCTGCCGCGCAGGCAACGAGCAAACCACCGCTGGTCTGCGGGTCAGTAAGTAGAATCTGCTGCCAAGGAGCGACATCGCGCAGTTCCACTTCATCCCCATAGGATGACCAGTTCCGCGCAGAAGCGCCTGTCTTGACCCCCTCCTGCGCCAGCGCGCGCGCCGCCTCGATCACCGGCAGCGCCTCGAAACTCAATTCCGCGCAACAACCGGAACCCCGGCAAAGTTCGAGCAAATGCCCAAGCAACCCGAAACCGGTCACATCCGTCATCGCGTGCACATCGTCGCGCAGGCCAAGTTTTACGCCGACACGGTTCAGTTGCGTGGTGATGGCGATCATGACCGCATAACCGGCCTCATCCAGTCGTCCCGACTTCAACGCCGCGCTCAACACCCCGACCCCCAACGGTTTACCCAGAATCAACACATCCCCCGGCCTTGCCCCTGCATTGCTTTTCACCTTTTCAGGATGCGCCAGCCCCATCGCCGCCAGCCCGTAAATCGGCTCCGTGCTGTCGATCGAATGCCCGCCCGCCACGGGAATGCCCGCTTCACGGCACATGCTCGCACCGCCTTCTAGCACGCGCCCAATCACCTCCAGCGGCAACTTGCCAATGGGCATCCCCACCAGCGACAGGGCCAGAATCGGCGATCCGCCCATTGCGTAAATATCTGAGAGCGCATTGGCCGCCGCGATGCGCCCGAAATCGAAAGGATCATCGACGATGGGCATGAAAAAATCCGTCGTCGCAATCAACGCCTGCTGATCGTTCAGTTTGTAGACCGCCGCGTCGTCGCTCGTCTCCGTTCCGACAAGCAACTCCGGCGGCGCAATCCCAGCAGGCAACCGCTTCAACATCTCGCTCAACACGGCGGGCGCGATTTTGCAGCCGCAACCACCGCCATGCGAAAATTGCGTCAGCCTGATTTTTTCGTTTTCCATCTTTCCTATGTCCTCACCACCGACGTCCGTCCTGCGCCATACACTCGAAGAACGCACCGATTTCGATGAAATCATCGACGTCCGATCTCCCGCCGAATTCGCGGAGGATCATATCCCCGGCGCGCTGAATTGTCCCGTTCTGGACGACGCCGAGCGCCGCGAAGTCGGTCTGCTGTACGCACAATCCCCGTTCGAGGCCAGAAAGGTAGGTGCGGCGCTGGTAGCGAGAAACATTGCCGCGATGCTGGAGACGCACCTCCGCAACCGCCCCAAACAATGGCGCCCTCTTATCTACTGCTGGCGCGGCGGCATGCGCAGCCACAGCGCCACGCTATGGTTCAACCTGATCGGATGGCGAGCCGGGCAACTCACGGGCGGCTACAAGACATGGCGAAGGCACGTCGTCGATCTGCTGGCGACGCACCCTGCAAAACATCAATGGCGCGTCATCTGCGGCGCAACCGGTAGTGGCAAAACACGACTGCTCGCCGCGCTGGCCGCGCGAGGCGAACAAACGCTCGACCTCGAAGCCCTGGCTGCGCACAAGGGTTCCGTGCTCGGCCGCCTGCCGAACCGGGAACAGCCGACACAAAAATGGTTTGAAAGCCAACTGGCCGACCGGATCGAGCGCCTCGACCCGGCAAAAGTAACCTACGTCGAAGCCGAAAGCCGCAAAATCGGCGCCTGCGCCCTACCCAACGCCCTGATAGAGGCCATGCGAACCGCGCCGTGCATCGAAATCTGCGCCACGCAGGAAGCGCGGCTCGCCTATCTGCTCGACGACTACGCCTACCTCGGCGATAACCCCGCCGCACTCGCATCCAGACTGGAGCGGCTACGCGGTCTCATCGACAACGCCACGCTGGAGCGCTGGCAAGCGTGGACGCATGAGCGCAACCTCCCGGAGTTATTCCGGGAACTCATCATTCGCCACTACGACCCGCTCTACGCGCGCTCGCAGCACAAAAACTTCCGCCAGATCAACGGCGCGCGGCGGTTGATGACGGATGATCTGTCGGAAGAAGGTGTTCGGGGGTTGGCGGCGGAAGTGGCGGAAATCAATATTTCTTTCCAGCCGTAGCGCTCATTTCACTGAAACTTCAGTGAAATTGCTTCTGAAATTTCCAGGTGCTCGCGCACATATCCGAAAGATCGCGCCGCGCCCGCCAGCCCAGTTCTCGCAATGCTTTCTCAGGATTGGCATAGCAGGCCGCCACGTCCCCAGAACGGCGAGGCACAATCCGATAAGGCACATCGCGGCCGCTGGCTTTGGCAAACGCCGCTACCATCTCCAGCACACTGTAGCCCTGCCCTGTTCCAAGATTGATCGCGTGCCAACCCGGATGTTCGGCAAGCCAGGCAAGCGCCGCCGCGTGGCCCTCCACCAGATCCATGACATGAATATAGTCGCGCACCCCGGTTCCGTCCGGCGTTGGATAATCGTTGCCGAATACGGAAAGCTCCTTCAACTCTCCCGCCGCAACCCGCGCGATGTAAGGCATCAGATTGTTGGGAATACCCATCGGATTTTCCCCGATCAGACCGCTTTCGTGCGCACCCACCGGATTGAAATAGCGAAGACAGGCAATGCGCCAACGTGAATCGGAAACGGACAGATCGCGCAACATTTCTTCGATGTGCAATTTGGTGCGACCGTAAGGATTGGTCGCGGAAAGCGGATGCTCTTCGTCCAGTGGCAGATAGTGTGGTTCGCCATACACCGTGGCGCTGCTGCTGAATACCAGCGAACGCGTCCCCGCCTCACGCATGGCTTCCAGCAGACTCACCGTGCCTTCGACATTGTTGCTGTAATACTCGATCGGCTTTTCTACCGACTCGCCCACCGCCTTCAACCCGGCAAAGTGTATTACCGCCTCAATCGCATGATGCTTCAAAGCGTCCGTGAGCGTTTTCGTTTCTCGAATATCCGCTTGAATAAAAATTGGTGTTTTGCCGGTGATTTTCTCGACTCGAGCCAAAACCCCGACTTCACTGTTGCTCAAATTATCGAAAAGAACAACACGGTGCCCTGTCTGGAGCAATTCCACTGCTACATGGCTACCGATATAGCCCATGCCGCCAGTCAGAAGAACGTTCATATAAAATCACTCACAGAAAAATAAATCCCTGGATCACATCTCTCACAAACCAGCCGATAATGTTGCTCTTTCGAGAACACCGGCTGTAACACTACAAGTCTTTTCGATCTCGGTCATCTTCAAAGTCGGATGCACCAGAAACATCAAGGATGTTTCACCAAGCTGTTTTGCCACTGGCAAGCGGTTCCGGGGACGCCAGTTCGTATTATCGAAAGCTTTTTCCATGTAGACTTCGGAACAGCTCCCGTGATAACAAGGCACCCCTTCAGCGGTAATGGACTGAATGACTCGATCCTGATCCCAATCTCTTGAAAGGTTTTCCGGGCGAAGATAAGCATAAAACCTATAATTGGCATGCACGCAATCCTCGGAAGGGAAAGCAGGCAGTCGTATCACTCCCTTTTCCCCCGCATAAGGCCGCAAAGCCTGCTCCAGTGCCAAGGCGTTGTTTCTTCTTTTTTCCGACCATTCAGCCATTCGGCGCAGTTGAATCCTGCCAATCGCCGCCTGCACTTCCAGCATCCGCCAATTCGTCCCAAAACTCTCGTGCAGCCAACGGAATCCCGGAGGATGGGATCGCTCATACACGGCTTCAAGGCTCTTGCCATGATCCTTGTAGGCCCACATCGCACGCCGAAGCGCCTCATCATCAGTCGTCACCATGCCGCCTTCCCCGCCGGTCGTCATGATCTTGTCCTGGCAGAAGCTCCACGCGCCAGCATGTCCAATGCTTCCGACGCTTCGCCCCTTATATCGTGCTCCATGCGCCTGGGCGCAATCCTCGATCACCTTCAGGCCACGCTCTCTGGCAAGCGTCATGATTGGATCCATATCACAGGGCCAGCCCGCGAGATGAACGCAAATGACTGCTTTCGACCGTGGCGTCAGAACCCTGGCAATACTTTCCGCAGTCAAATTTCCACTATCCGGATCAACATCCGCAAAAACCGGAATTGCGCCTGCATTGACAACACACGAGACCGAAGCGATATAGGTTCGCGGGGTCACCACAACCTCGTCGCCAACACCGATTCCAAGACCTTTCAGGATCAAATCCAGCGCCACCGTACCATTCGTCACAGCTACCGCATGGGGAACCCCAACCCATTCAGCAAATTCCCTTTCAAATTCGCGACATTCCGTGCCTGTCCAGTAATTCACCTTGTTCGACAGTAAAACGCGCCGCACCGCGTCGGACTCTTCTTCGGTAAAGCACGGCCAGGGAGAAAATGGAGTATTCAACATTGATGGTTTTTTTCATCCATTTTTGTTCAAAAATGCTTTCTCAAGCTCAACAAGCTTTCTGGAACGTTTCTTGATGACCCTACAAGGAACACCCATGCTGATCGACCAGGGTGGAACGCTCTTCGTAACCAGGCTCATTGCTCCAATGGCAGCGCCTTCTTCGATACATGCCCCTGGCAAAAGAACAGAACCTGTACCTATTATGGCATGGCGTTTTATCAAAATTCTTCCACCGCTGAGAGACCGATATTCGATGGGACACATAGGGTTGGTCAAAGACTCACCGGAATAGTCATCACTGACCGCATAAGCTGCACAATGAGAAGAAAACCCCGAGAAATCTTCCATTTCTATCCCATACATTCCAGCAATCAATGATGTATGCGTTGAAACATGTATATAATTTCCAAACTTTATTTTTCCGCTAAGAAAGCAGAAATCGTCAATTCTTACATTATTTCCAATTTCCATATGCTCTGTATTGTACAATGAAGCCTTTCTGCTGATGAAAACATTCTCACCAAAACATTTCAGACCCAAAGTCTGCAATTCTTCTGATGTATAAAACGAACTCATAGCCTGCTCCTTAATGGTTGTTGAGCAACAGGTAAATTACTCTTGTTTTTCATTGGAACCCGTAAACCTCGACATGGTCACTTCATCACTCGCATTGATTCCTTCCCTCAAAAAAACCTTTTTGAGTGTCAAGTATAGAATCTTCATATCCAGCCACAAAGAAACATTATCCACGTACCAGACATCGAGCCGAAATTTTTCATCCCACGTAATCGCGTTCCGACCATTCACCTGCGCCCACCCGGTGATACCGGGGCGCACTTCATGGCGCCGCGCCTGTTCAGGCGTGTAAAGCGGCAGATATTCCATCAAGAGCGGACGCGGGCCGACCAGACTCATCTCCCCCTTGAGCACGTTCCACAGTTCCGGAAGTTCATCAAGGCTGGAGGAACGCAAAAACCGCCCTAGCGGTGTCAATCTCTCCTGCTCCGGCAATGGTCTGCCCTCATTATCACACTCATTCAGCATGGTACGGAATTTGAGCATGCAAAAGCCTCTGCCATATCGTCCAGGGCGCATCTGCCGAAAGAACACGGGGCTACCAAGCTTTACCCGAATAAGAACGGCAACAGCAGTCAGTAGCGGCAACAGCAATGCCAGCGCAAGCAAGGCTACGGCCCAATCCATGAACCGCTTCATCCCGCATCCTCCGCCTTCATCTTCATCCAAAGCTCGCGAAATTCTTCTCCCACTGGTGGCTCCTCTTTGAGCTCAGCCCGGTTACACGCCTGAAGCAGCACGGTTTCAAGCATCTGCGCAAGACGATCCCGGTCGAAAAGATCGCGTGCCAAAGCCAACGCCTGCCTGCCACCGCGTGCAAGAGATTCATCATGCAGTACCAGGCGCGTGACGCGATCCGCCGCATCGTCCAGGTCATCCAG
>JGI20163J15578_10001230_pt1 | contig 10576 bp, 8 predicted proteins | sample TergutCu122P1_FD_15578 | JGI IMG/M metagenome (IMG submission 15578)
TCTGGCGTATCTCATTCTAGTGACTCCCCGCCCATGGAATGGAGACTCTCATTGTATGAAGCCTTTGCTGAATACAATGTGCTTTTAAAGAGGCTCCATGAAATGTTTGGGCGATGGAACAAGGAGGAGATACGCCAGACTGTGAGCGCTATCCGACTGAGTGAACTGTAGCAAGAAAAAAATAGGGCTGTCCAGACGCTCTCGACAACCCTATTTTAAATAGTATGACTATTCATTCCTAATTATCTGTTTCCTCTGAAGCGATACGAAGACCAAACTACAATCTTTATCATATCATCAATTCAGCCTCTACCTCATCTGCAGATATCCAACCGTAATCTCTGGCAGATTGCTCGCCTTTTTCTAATGCTATTATTAGATTATGAGTTGCACGTAGTTTATCAAAATCTTTGATATCTACAATTGCCGAAAGCATTAAGGAATGTTCTATGTCACGAGTCATGACAAATACCGATCCACCACCTGTTGACGATACTCCTTAGACAAAGAGTGGAAAAATGCCGAGTACCCGGTCACTCGAATGACCAGATCGGGATAAGCATCGGGATCTTCATGAGCCCGCAGGATCTGCTCAGGGGTGATACAGTTTAGATTAATTAATGTTCCTCCCATTTGATTATGGGTGTGGATTAACGCACATAAAGCGTCAACTCCCCCGGCCGCATTGACCATATTAGTGTCAATGTCTAGATGCAATGGGGCGGAATTGCCATATCCCGGTTGAGCTTCAGCCACGGCTGTGGCCTTTAGGGATGGGGAGAAACTAACGATACCGGAAGCGAATCCCGGATCCGGCTCGTTGGAATGAGAAATCTCTTCCCCGGCAAAGCGACCATTGGGGGTGGCCGGTAATCTGGCCCCTTGGATATGGATATCACCATGGGAGAACATCCCCGGTACTACCTTGATGCGGTGTTTGGGGGTCGGTTCATCGATTACAGAAGCCACAAAGGCGTCACGTATCCGCATTGCCCACGGCAAGGAAAGGGATTCCGGATGACCAAAGCGAGGGATGTTTTTCAACATCAAACGCGTAGCCTCCGCCCCCTCAAAGTTGTTTTTCACGACTTCATACATTTCTTCCCAAGTTAACTTACCTTCTTTGACTACCCGTTGCTCGATGGCACCAAAAGAATCGGCTACGGTGGCTAAGGCGATACCGTCTACATTTAAACTAAGCAGGTCGACTCCGCCATTGGCACTGTTCAAGCCACGCTCCATAGTGCCGTGACAGAACAAATTCAAAATCATCTCCGGGGTGTTACGAGAAACAGTTTCATAATGCCAATCGTACCCCTCTTTGATACAGTCGGCAGCGATGGTTAGGTGAGCGACAAAACGCTCCCAAAGTTTTTCCAAAGAAGGGTTGCCCTCCGCCATAACCTCCGCCAGAGCATAGTGAAACGGCCAGGCCATATTCAGCCTGGTTACGTCTTGCAAGGGATACTCAATACCCGGCAACGCCACCCAGTTACAACCAACTTTTGCCCGCATCCGCGCCAGCTCAATGGGGTGTCCCAGTTTTACGTAACCTTCTTCAATGCCCTTAGATAAAGAAAAGCATGGACCGGTTCCTTTTTCAATAATATATTCCAAAGCTTGGCGCAGTAATTTGTCATCACTGCCTTCAAACACACGAACCGCCAAATTAGAAGGAATCGCCAACTCGTGAGCCGCTTGCAACACCAGATAAGAAACCGGACTGGTTAGTTCTTTTGTGCCATCCGGCGATTGTCCGCCAACCTGTGAATAGTGGGTATCATTATAGAACAAACTGGCCAACATCCAAATCGCTTCTTCGTCAGTTAGCATGCCGGCTTTAGTGTCATTTTCATAAAAAAGGCGCAACAACTCATCCAACTGCCCCAGTCCCCCACCGGCAAAATAGGTGCGGTCTGCACTTTGAAAGATGGCGAGATATTGACAGGCTTCCCGAAATGTTTTCGGCGGCGCAACCAATAAATTAGCCAAAACCTCGGCAATCGCCAGGTAGTTTTCCTTCTCCCAAGAGTCGCAAGCTTCCGCGGCGTACTTTAATGCTTCCTTACGATGATTCTCGGTATAATCCATCATCCCGATAACTACCGCCTCATGGCCTTCATAAAACTCCGTCCCGGCCGGATGATTACGATGCTTGTAATGACGAATCTTATCTAACAAACCAGCTAGACCCAAAGCAAAGCCAATTTCCATATCCGGGCCTAAGTGATTCATTCCACCAATGCCCGGTTTCAAATCATATTTATAGTGGGTGTCGTAAAGATGAACCGGTCGGTCCTCCGGACAATAGCCAATGTTAACAAATTCTTGAAAAACCCCGGCCCAGGCTCCCGCTAAAGCACTCTTTGGATGAATATAAACCGGCATCTCCTTAAAAAAGCGTCCCAAATTTTCACCAATCGGCTTCGGCCCATATAAAATATCCGTGCCCGGTGGATAATCTGCTTCAAAAGTAAAACCATCAAAACAAATAAAACCATGGTCATCAATGTTAATATAACCACGGATGCCTATTTTTTTCTTATTTTCCTTTATTTTCGTTTCTCGTAATGCGGTAATTCGCGCTTGAATCTCACTTGATAAAATTGTACGCATATTAAATCCTTTCGTAATATATCTTATTGCCCATATCTTTACAGTGCTATTCTATGTAATTCCGTTTCCGACCATAATATTTGATTATCTATATCTACGTTTATAAGTTTACCCCTACCTAAGATTAGTATTATTACTGTACTTTATGCCAACAGTTAACGAAGTATTCAATAGTTACCGTAAATCATCGCTTTAACGAGTTGATTCGCCAGATAAGTGGGGGAATAATTGTTTTTTCGTTCTACTCTGCAGGTTAAGAAATTGTTCTCATTATTTGTATGCGCAAGTCAGTGATTTTACGTATCCCATGGTATCGACGTTGCTGGAAAATCACAGCCAAAGCTTTTGCGAAAACCTAAGCTTGTAGCTTTGTATATCTAATTCTGGCGACTTTGAGCGGACGGATAAGAGACTATCATTTCACGAAACCTTTGCTTCGTGAAATGCGTTCTTAAATAGGCTCTTAGGAGTGTTTCAGCGATGGAGCAAGAATTAGATATACAAAGCTACAAGCGAATCCGCGAAAACCACAAGCGCATCATTCGTTTAAAACAACTTCTTAACCTCTCTCATCTCCTCTTTTGTCGGCGTCCGAAACCTCTTCATCTCCCGTCCATACCACATCCCTTTATCCTCGCCCAGGGTATGATATTCCAACAATTCTACAGCCAAAGACTCTTCTTTTCCGTAAGTCTTTTTCAATTCCGCAATCCTCTTGGTAATAAGCGGCAGTTCCTCCCAGTTTGCTTCAGGAACACAGGGAATTCTGATGACCACCGGATAGTCTTCTTGCAAAAGGCGTTCCAGATTCTCCCAAATAAGCACCCCATCCACCCCGGTCAAAGCAAGATGCTTATCAGGTGTGATGGCTTTGATATCATATAAAAATAAATCCGGATTTACCTGAACCAGCCATTCATAAGGTACCTGCCCGGCGGTATCTACTGCGGTATGCACCCCGTGCTCCCGGCAAAGGGCAACCATTTCAGTTAAGAAATCCGCTTGCAGCATACATTCTCCCCCGGAGAACGTCACCCCACCACCACTGTTTTGAAAGTAAGGCAGATCGGCGGCAATGAATTTCCATAATTCCTCAGTTGTAACGGTTCGACCGGACTCCACCAAAGCACCGGCATAGCAAAGATGCGGGCTTCGATCACCCGCACAATTGCCACACTGAATACATTTTTCTTGAATAAATCCTACCTCTGATGTGGGTGTTAAGGATTCCGGATTGTGACACCACAAGCATTGCAGGTTACAACCTTGAAAAAAGACAACAGTTCGAATCCCCGGCCCATCAGTAGTAGAAAAAGATTGAATATTAAAGATATTGGCGGTTTTCATTATCCCTTCACTCCGGCGGAAGCAATCCCTTGGATAATGTACTTTTGCAAGAATAAGAAAATCAACAATGGCGGAATGACTGCCACGGTGGACATGGCAAAAATACGAGGATAATCGGGTTCACCAAATTGTTGCAGGGCGGAGACCAAACGACCTAAGTAAGCAGGTAAGGTAGAACGCTGGGTATCGGTAATATACATGAAAGGAATCAACCAGTCATTCCATACTCCTAAGGCCACATTTACCGCGATGACGGCAATAATCGGTTTTTGCATTGGGACAACCACCTGGAAAATGGTTCTAAAAAATCCACAGCCATCCAGGCGAGCAGCTTCCTCAAAATCTTTGGGTAAAGCCTTCATGGTTTGCATAAATAAGAACACCCAGATTAAGAAGCCCCATCCTAAGGGTAGATAAAGAGCCAGAGAATTATTAATTAAACCTCGTCCCCCCTGTCCGAAGATATCATTTCCACCCGCCAAAGGGATGTCAGAAATCATAATAAAAGTAGGAATCAAGGTCAATACTCCGGGAATTACTTGGGTGGCAAGGATACCAACCAGAAAGGCTTTTTTCGCCTTGAATTCATAACGGGCCATCACATACCCAATCAGAACCGCCATGATACAGACGATTACCGTATACCAACCGGTTCGGGCAAAAGTATTCAGTAATGGGCGAATTCCTCTGGCTGAAAAGATAAATAAGAAATTCCCAATAATCGGATTCTCCGGAACCGGAAACAAGGCTCCCAAATGTCCAAATTCAGTCCGGTGATTTAAGCCGGCTAAGAGCGAGAAGATGAAGGGATATAGCATAATAAAGGCAATCACGCCCATGGCGATGTACCAAAGGGTACCAAAAACAATACGTTTACTAGACATTGTCTTTCTCCTCCCTCTTCAAAAATAGTTTTAAATAAATCGCCGCGAATATTAAAGTAAATATTCCCAGGATGGTTCCGGAAGCACCGGCCATTCCTAAGTTAAAGTGTTCGGTACCATAGCGGAAGATACGATACATCAGTACGTCGGTTTGGCCAAAGGGATTTCCGCCGCTAATAAACATCACCACGTCAAACATCTGCATCACCGCAATAATGCCGGTTAATAAGATATAGCTGGCGATAAAGCGTAAACCGGGAATAGTAATATAGCGCAATCGCTGGGAGGCGGTAGCACCATCCACCTTGGCGGCCTCGTGCAAGGTAGGGTCAATGCCTTGCAAGCCTCCTAGCCAGATAATCGAAGCCACCCCGATATTGCGCCAGATAAAAAAAACGACAATCCATAAGACCATCCAAAACTGGGAGTGGTTCCACACCACCGGATCCTGGCCAATAGAGATTAGGAAACGGTTGAATCCGCCCCCGTGGGGACTTAACAAAGCAACAAAAACGGCCGTGGTTACGGATACTGCTGCCACCGCCGGAATATACACGCTAACACGAAAAAAGCCTCTGCCACGCAGAGAAGCGTTTAGGGCAAGGGCAATAAAAAATGACAAAAAAGTATTTAAGGAAAGAGAGATTACACCCATCCATATTTGTCGCCAAAGCAATCCCCAATAAACCCCATCAGGATCAAAAAACCTATTAAAATTCCTAAGTCCTACCCATGTGGGAGGACTTAGGGCGTTATACTCTGTAAAACCTATATAGATGCCATAGAGAAGAGGTATCAAATTCCATAAAGCAATATAAGCGAAAAATGGAATGATTACCAAGTAGGCAATCTTCGCTTCTCTGTAGGCAATCGTAACACGCTTAACACGTTTAACACCCATAAGTCATGTCCCCCTTAATTATCAGTCAAGTAACGGACGAATTTGTGCCAGTGCATCTTCAACGATTTGTTGGATTGATGTATCTGTATCGATGGTTGCACGAGCAAGAACTTGTTGATTAATGATTTCCCAGATTTGTGCGTCATTACTTGGGAAACTGGCCAGACCTGTTACTTCACCACCGGAAACGGCGTCAAAAGCAACTTCTAATACCGGATTGTCCGGCCACATACTTGGGTTGTCAATGATTGATTGACGAACTGATGGCATAGTGTCTTCCATCCAGATTTTTTGGAATTCTTCGGCAATTGAGATGCGGATTACTTCAAAACTAGCTTCCGGATTACGGGCACCTCTTGGTACACCTACATAAACGGCGGCTACCAAACAGTTACCTTCTTGTCCACCAACCGGAATTGGCAGAGGAGCAGCGCCCCAGTTCATTCCCATACGCTCGGCACCACTGGCTTGCCAGGTTCCATTGATAACAAAACCGATGATTTGATCTTCTTGGAACGCATTCCACAAAGGACCTTCATCTGCTTGGTTTCCTAATCCCGGAGGAAGGAATGCATCCATCTCACGGATAAATTCAAGGGCTTCGATTAGTCTTGGGTCATCTAATTGAACATCGCCATCTTTGAAGAAGTCGATTCCCATTTGTCTAAAGAATGGAGTTGCTCGAAGGGCACCACCGGCGTGTGGGAAAGATGGGATACCACCGCCCCAGAATTCACCGGCACCAAGTTCGGTAATAGCGGCTGACATTTCACGGAACTCGTCCCAAGTGGTTGGTGCTTGACTAAAGCCGGCAGCTTCCAGTAAATCACGGTTGTAGAACAACATAAAGGCAGTTGCTCGATGCGCTACCGCTACCGCATTTCCATCATTGTCAAAGACCATGAAAGATGGGTTTACCGCATCCACGATGTCTTGTGGTAATGGATATAAAATACCTTCATTAGCATAGGTTGGCATAAAGATTTCCCCGACTACTACGTCAGGAATATCACCGGCGGCGATCATCGATCTTTGTCGTTGGTCAAGAGCTTCCGCCCAACCCCAGTCGACGAACTCTACGGGTGTTGGATAAAGAGCCTCGCGAATTGCATTTCCTACCTCTACTCTAAAGCGGTAGTAAGGATAATTCAAGTTGCCTAAAGCAGATGCTGCTTCATAACGTTCATAGCAAAGGCCAAGCGTTTGAATGACAATCGTGTCACCGGCCACGGCAGGTGCATCACCATCATCATCATCATTTGCCGGTGGATCGTCGGCCGGTTGTTCGGCCACATCGTTGTCACCATCAGCAGGGGCAGCAGGTGCAGGGTCATTAGCGCATGCTACAAAAGCAAAAATCATGATGGCGGCTAAAAGTGTTGCTAAAATTCTCTTTTTCATTTCTTCCTCCTAATATTGTTTTTTAATAGCATCTTTTGATGCTATCGGATAGAAGTAGCAACTGTGCATTTTGAATGGACAGTTGCCGTTTTTCTGGTTGCTATGGTTAATATAGCACAAAGGGTAAAAAAGTTGTTAGTTTATTGTTCTATTTTTTTAGAAAAACGAGAGTATTTTATTCTGCAAAACGTCAAAAAAAGATTGCACAATCTGAAAAATTGATTTATCATACTATGAGGGGAATAATAAAATGACATTATCGATAATTTAACCTACAATAGAACAATAGTGCAGTATATTGAAGGAGAATCATGCAAAAAATAGCTATATTAGGCGTATCACACTACAAAAGGGAAAATAAAGATTTTGAGAAGGTAAGAAAAGATGGATTGCCGGGTTATAATCTGGTGCATTTTCATCACCCGGTAAAGATCACTCTTGACGGAGAGGAGCAGGTGACCAAGGACAACGCCTGCGTTTTCTGGCGACCCTATAGTTATCAAGAATATCGGGCAAATGATATTCCATTTGTAAATGATTACCTGACTTTTAACGTTAATGACCCGGATTTCGAGGATCGTTTTAGCATTCCCTTCAATCAGGTTTTTTATATCAATGATGGCGATGAAATCTCACGGATGTTTGAGTGGATTACTTGGGCGATTACGAATACTTATGAATACCAAGAGATTAGCTTGGAAGAGGCGGTGCTTCGACTTTTAGAGAAATTATCAAAAATGCACATTGATAGCCGCCCCGATCTGCGGCGCAATTTTGAAACAAAGCGAAGATTTATCGAGTTACGAGATAAGATGCGACAAGACCCTACAGATTGGACAATAGAAAAGATGGCCAAAGAGGTATGGTTGACCAGAAGTCGATTTTCCGTGCTGTACAAATCATTTTTCGGGGTTTCACCAAATGCCGATTTGATTATGATTCGGATCAATTATGGAAAACATTTATTGGAAAACAGCAATGAAACAATTCTTAGGATTTCTGAAATGTGCGGATATGCCAGTGTAGAATATTTCATCCGCATTTTCAGTAAGGAAGTGGGAGTTTCCCCTCTTCAGTATCGAAAAGAACACCTCAAAAAAGAGCAAAGAAGTGGTGAGATGCCGGAATCTATTGATTTGTTCAAAACTGTAATGAAAGAATAAATTAATTCCCCAAAATATCTTCCGGATATGGTAAGATAGGTAAGAACGCAAAGATATTGACACTCCCCATAGATAAGTCTAATAATTTCATGAGCTTATATCCCTATGGTTAAAGCAAAGGGCTTTACGCTCATAACTGGTAAACAGTTACAAATATAGGAAAAAGAAAGAAGGAATTTGTGAATGACAACAAAATATGACATCGCAGTAATCGGCGCCGGTGTTATCGGGGCAGCGATTGCGCGAGAACTGTCACGATATGCTCTTGAGATAGTGATTATCGAACGGGAAAATGATGTTTGCATGGGAACATCAAAAGCAAACTCAGCAGTTGTTCATGCCGGTTATGATCCCGCAGCAGGAACGCTGATGGCAAAGCTTAATGTAGAGGGGAATGCCCTTTTTGATAAACTTTGTGAGGAGTTAAGTGTGCCTTTTACAAGAAATGGCTCTTTTGTGTTAGCCTTTGATGAGGAAGAAGTAGGGCAGATTAACGACCTTTTGCAAAGGGGAAAAAACAATGGTGTGCCTGAGCTTGCAATACTCTCCAAAGAAGCGCTTTTAGAAAAAGAACTAAACCTTAATCAAGAAGTGAAAGGAGCGTTATTTGCCAAAACGGGAGCCATTGTTGATCCCATGCTACTGACTATCTCATTGATTGAAAGTGCTGTAAAAAACGGCGCCGATTGCCGGTTGAATTTTGAGGTCACTGATATCGTCAAAGAAAGCGATATATATAGAATCCACTCTAAAGAGCAAGAAATAACCGCCAAGTACGTAATTAACGCCGCAGGAGTGTTTGCCGACAAAATCCACAATATGATCGCCCCTCCTTCTTTTGAAATTAGCCCCAGGCGAGGGCAATATTTCTTATTAGACAAATCTCAGGAGGGAGTGGTTACATCCACCATCTTTCCTTGTCCGGGTAAAGGCGGAAAGGGTATCCTTGTGGTTCCTTCCGTTCATGGGAATGTCCTAGTCGGACCGGCCTCCGATGACATCGAAGACAAAGAGGATGTCGCTACCACTGATGACATTTTGTATCAAGCAAGAGTTGGTGCCAGACATCTGATTCCCGATATCTCCTTGTGGAGTTGTATCAGAACTTTTGCCGGGCTAAGAGCGACGGCGGATCGAGATGATTTTATTATCGAAGAGGTAAAAGAAGCACCGGGATTTTTTGATGTAGCCGGAATAAAGTCGCCGGGTTTGACCGCCGCGCCGGCGATTGCATTATATGTCATCTCATTACTAAAAGAAAAAGGAATAGCCTTTGAAGAGCGGTCAGCATTTGATCCAAAGATCCGGCGAAAGTTAGTCATCGAGATGACTAACGAAGAACGGGATGCGAAGATTTCGGCGGATCCCCGCTATGGCCGCGTGGTTTGTCGCTGTGAAAATATCACCGAAGGGGACATTGTCGATGCGATTCACCGCCACCCCGGGGCAACCACCCTTGATGGTGTAAAGCGTCGATGTCGAGCCGGGATGGGTCGGTGTCAAGGTGGTTTTTGCGGGCCGAAGGTACAACAAATTATCGCCCGAGAATTAGAAAAACCACTGGAGGATATCGTCCTTGAAAAGGATGGCTCATATATCTTAACCGGTAGAACAAAGTAGAAAAGGTGAAAAGCGTTATCCGAGCTTAATCAGTAAAACCAGAGCAATTACCTCTTAAGATTCGGGTGTCAAACCCTTTTGACACCCAAATCCTCTTAATAAAAAGCGAATTTAATAAAGTACTCAAGATTATAAAGGAGTCAACAGATGACAAACTACGATATAGTTGTAATTGGCGGCGGTCCGGCGGGATTAGGGGCAGCCATCGAAGCAAAAAGACAGGGAATAGAGAAAGTATTAATCATTGAACGAGATGTTGAGCTTGGCGGAATATTGCAGCAATGCATCCACAATGGTTTTGGCATTCACATCTTCAATGAAGAACTTACCGGTCCCGAATACGCCCAAAGATACATCAACATGGCACAGGATGAGAAGATTGATATTTTATTGGATACGATGGTCACATCCATTACTCCGGATAAGAAGATAGAAGCGATGAATTCCGGTGGTGTTTTGCAGATAGAAGCCAAGGCGATTATCTTAAGCATGGGTTGCCGCGAAAAAACCCGTGGTGCCATTGCCATTCCCGGTGACCGTCCGGCGGGGATATTTACAGCCGGGGCGGCTCAGCGCTATATCAACATCGAAGGTTACTCGGTGGGAAAAAAGGTGATTGTGTTAGGCGCCGGCGACATCGGGAT
>JGI20163J15578_10001232_pt1 | contig 10571 bp, 8 predicted proteins | sample TergutCu122P1_FD_15578 | JGI IMG/M metagenome (IMG submission 15578)
TTTTGCGCCCGTTTAATGCCGTAAACAGAACTGCTAACTCTTTCTTTTCTTTTGCAATAAGTTCTGCAACGGACTGCGCAATCATCGTACAACCGACCCTATGTTCAACTCCATGAAAAACTACAATGTAACTCATGTAAATCTTCTCCTTTTATTTACACTTCTAGCTGTCTGGCCGGCACTACCTCTATTCAGCCGGCACTGCCTCTCTACACCAGCACTGCCGCCCTAATTTGTCCGGCTGGCACTACCTCTATTCAGCCGGCACTGCCGCTCTACACCAGCACTGCCGTCCTAATTTGTCCGGCTGGCACTGCCTCGATATAATATGATGGCAATTATGACATATGATCTTCGCATCATGCAAATTTGCCTTATTGCCTGTTTGCTTCTGCCTGTACAATCAACAGTTTCTCGTCAAATTCATCAATAAACTGTAGAATTTTTTGATATTCCTTTAGTTCCGTTAATATCTCCAAATGGCTGATAATTCCGCTGCTGTTAGTCCTGCTTCTGACATCATGATTTACAGAAGCTCTGCCCTCGCCGGAAATATCAATTACCTCTTTTTCGCCTACATCTTTTACAAAAACAACTTCGAATTCGCCAAGATAGTGCTTGCCATCCCTGCCATATACCTTTATGATGTCTCCCCTGCGAAGCGAGCTACTCCTGCTGTCAATCCATTCGGCCTTTATAACAAAAGGAGAACGCAAATCTTTAACCTTTTCAGTCGGTACTCCCAAAAATAATTCCGATATCTGCTGATTTTTTACTATGTCTTGCAAGGCTTCTTTTCCTTCGATTTTGTGTAGTTCTTCCGGTGTAATAACCCCGGCGATAACAGTATCGGGCATAACGTTTGCTGCCTTCAGCATCCGACTTGTGATAAGCTCGCCTGCCGAAATGTTTTCGCTTGCAACGAGTACTTTTTTCGTAGTGACTATATCCCTTCCCGTCATCTCCCAAAAAATCAACGCGGTAATCGCAGCGATAATTAATAATATGCCCAAAATTTGCTTTGCTCTTTTCACGTTTTCCTCCCCATCGCAAATGGTATTTTTTGTAAATTAATAGTATCATATCATCCTTGGCAAGTCAAGCCTTTTTTGCTAAATTTTGACATTGCAACATATTAAAAATCCCCACTCATTTTTCACTATTACAAGAGGCTAACAACCTGTCACTGAAACTATGACAAAAACGCCAAAAAAGACAACCGCCGTGATCAGCGTTGCTTCACGGCGTGTGCCTTGTTCGAAGGAATCTCATGTTTTACAAGAATAACTCATTACGGTTGCATAAATCTGCTACGCAATGATACGTGCATGTAGGTTTAGCATGCACATGTTGTTATTAAATTTCTAGTACTATAGATTACGTAGTAAATTTTTTAATAACGGTGTATCGTTGGTTATTTCGAAAAAATTTTTTAATAATTTTTTAATAAAAAAAATTGAGGGCAGTTTTAATTGCCCTCGTCTATTATTTTGTTTAGATTAGTGTGCTCTATATAATCATTTGGCACAGATTCATCTTCATTCTTTAATTTTGGCACTTTTTTTAATCCCGTTAATTCCTCGCAATTACCTACATCATATGGGCTACAGCTAAAATAGTCGATGTAATTTTTTAAGGTGTCCGTGTGACAGCTTAGATAGTCGATGTAATCTTTTAAATCGCCCGGGTAATAGCTTAAGTCGTCAATGTAATTGTCCAAATCCGACGTTTCTGCCAACACTCTTGTTAATGGCCCAAGGCTAATCTGTCCATGAACCCTCATACCTCCAAATTGATTCAGGGCATTATTGTCGTAGACGCCCGGCGTTTTGAGTCTCGGGATAACGTATATTCCTGCTTTGTTCAACACAGCCGAACCGTAGAAAGAGCCACTTTGCCAATTAATATTTAAAGCAAGGTTATAATCTTCGAGCTCCTCAAACAAAACAATCACCGCGTCTGAATGTGGATTGCCCAGCGTAATTATTCCGACCAACGTGTCGCCGTGCCAAACACCAACAACGCTGTTTGGTGTGATCGACTCTCCGATACCGCTATCTACCGTCGATATCCTGTCAATATTTAGGAATACTTCCCCGTTGCGTTCTATAGGAGTCTGATTGCTATGCGCAGCTATGCCATTTTGTTCACATGTGCAATTTCCTATGCAGCCGCATGCCAGTTCACATGTGCAATTTCCTATGCAACCGCATGCCAGTTCGCAGGTGCAATTTCCTATACAGCCACATGCCAGTTCGCAGGTGCAGTTTCCTATGCAACCGCATGCCAGTTCGCAGGTGCAATTTCCTATGCAGCCACATGCCAGTTCGCAGGTGCAATTTCCTCTACAACCGCACTCCAACGGAGGCTGTTGTGTTCCACCGCCACCGCCGCCACCAGGTCTGCGATCCGGTGCGCGCTCAGGCGGAATTTCCGGTTCAGGTTCAGGTTCAAGTTCGGGCTCCGGTGTAACTACCGGCGGAATTTCCGGTGTAAACACCGTGTGTTCATGTGCAACTCCACTTTCCAATTCTCTGATAGGTTCGTATTCTGCTTTTGGCACGTCCAAAAGATCCAACTCAATTCTATCCACACGCACTCGTTGCGGCGCAAAAACACGCGCTTCTTGTAGCCCAGGATAATCAGTCGGCTCCGCTTGTTCCGGCTCAGGCTCATCGCGCGGTTCCGGTTCACGGGTTACTGCAGGTTCTAAAGCGAATCCACCTATCATAATCAACCCGGATTTTCCTACATCTTTTCTTATTTCAACCGCTACGGTTATTCGTCCTGCCAAAGTTTCATATATTATTTGTGTTAGTGATCTTTGTATATTATCAAGCCAAGTTTCATCAATTTCGTTAGGTGAAACAATAGTAATTGTTACGCTTCCTCCGTCACGCAAAAACCCGACCGTTACGGCATGATCCACAATTTCGCCTGTTACTGCAAGAAAATCGTCTTGCTCGCCGCCATATCTTGTTACCAACGTCTCTCCGTCTGCATCTAAAGGAACAATACCAATAACACTTTTATCTTCGCAAATATCTACACGCATTTCAGGATTTATTGTCAAATACACAGACGCAAAAGGCGGTGGCAAATCATCGGCATTATTAAAGGCTTGGAGTGCGAGTACCACAACAAAACACGCAGCAATGCTCGCAGCTACAGCTGTGATGCGCTTAAAATTAAATTTTATCGGTTTTGCAGAAATTTCGCTTATCGTCTCAATCGTTTGCCCCACTTCGTAGTTTTTATTTACTGCTTTGATGAAACGACCAAACTCGTCTAAAACGACGCAATCTTTTTTGCTTGTTTCAAGTACCATATATTTCATGATTGCGCCTCCTCTCTGTTGGACTGCATTAACCTTTTAAGATGACCCCTAATAATTTCATATCCGTTTGAATAAACTAAGAACAGGGCTACTAAATACTTACGATGTCGTTCTAATGTTCTGCGTTCTATTCCTGTTCCTTCCACAAGCTGTGCCAAGGGCAATTTTTTCGTTTGCTTCAGCAAAGTTATTATTTCAGGATTTTCCTTTGCGTAAATTAATGCTCGGTGGCAACTTGCTAATGTGCGTTCTTGCTTCGGACAGTTGTCTGCGATGTCTGTCAAAGATAATCCAAAGCTCTGCAGCTGCATAGTTAACTCCACAATTTCTTGCCTCGTTGCCTCCTTTGAGTCTATGCGTCCATACTCATCGATTTCATCTCGAATATTATCTCCAACGGTTAACTCACCGTCATCGGAAATCGGTTCATCAATGGAAACCTGCATTAAATGTCTTTTTTCTTTTCGGTATTCATCAATCAGTCTGTTTCGGATAATAACCGAAGCATACTTAAGAAACGCGCCTCGAGTTTCTTCATAACTCTTTATCGCTTCGTAAAATCCAACTAAAGCAATGCTGAATTCATCATCATGCTCAGTTACTATACGGCCGCTTGCCTTGCTCGCTTCAGATTTTATAAACTGCAAATAATCAGCAATCAACGCATTGGAAGCATCAGCACAATGTTTTGCTTGCTCTACACGCTCTTGAATTAATGTTATTTCAGTATAAATATCTTTCGTTTCCATGAGAATACCTGCTCTCACACTATAGATTACGAAACCTATAGCAAAAAATCGGGGTTTGCATTTAATTTATTTTAAAAAAGTTACAAAAACCGTTTCACATTTTCATCAATGTTTCCATTTGTGAAAACCGCACTGCCTGCAACGACTATGTCTGCACCTGCACTAACAACGCTTTCAACGTTTTCAACTGTTACTCCGCCATCTACTTCAATTTCAAAGTTAAAGCTACCGGCTTTTCTGATTTTCGCAATTTCACGAATTTTTTCCAGGCTGAAATTTATAAAAGACTGACCGCCAAATCCCGGATTTACAGACATAATCAGCACCATATCAACTTCACTTAATATCGCATCAATGCTACAAAGCGATGTTCCCGGGTTTATTGCAACGCCTGCTTTTACTCCAAAGGACTTAATATGGCTAATCGTCCTGTGTAAATGTGTACACGCTTCTTGATGAACCGTAATATAACCGGTGTTATCAGTCACAAAGTCAGCTATATATTTATCCGGATTTTCTATCATAAGATGAACATCAAAGGGCAGTTTTGTTTTACCGTAAATGCTTTTCATTATGCTAGCACCAAAGCTGATGTTCGGCACAAAATGACCGTCCATCACATCAACATGTATAAGGTGCGCCCCTGCTTTTTCCAAAGCAGCCACATCTTCGCCCAGTTTAGAAAAATCTGCCGACAAAATTGACGGCGCAAGTTTAAACATAACGTTCTCCTTCTCGCGAATTCAGCATTTTGAAGCGATTTGCGTTAATACGCATTGCTTTTTATGATTTCGTCATACATTTCTTTGTATGAATTATATCTTGACGGGTGGATTGCACCCGATTTTACTGCTTTTTGAACGGCACAGTCAGCTTCTTTTATGTGCGCACAGCCTCTGTATTTACATTGCCCGTATAGCTTTTCTATTTCAGGAAATAAGTATTCTAATTCCTCAACATCATCAGCGATTACATCAAAAGATGTAAAACCGGGAGTATCATAAATCATCGCACCAAAATCTGTTTCAAATATTTCTGCGTGGCGAGTTGTATGTTTCCCTCTGGATGTTTTCGTGCTTATTTCGCCTGTGCCCGCTTCTGCTGTAGGTTGCAATGCGTTTAACAAGGTTGATTTTCCCGCGCCCGACGGTCCTGCAAAAGCGTATTTTTTGTTCGTCATAAACGACTTCATACTTTCAAGTCCGTCGCCTCTCAATGCACTTATCAAAATGATAGGGTAGATCTCACCATAAATATCTTCGATCATCTGCAATTTTTCTTCTTTTGCCAAATCGATTTTGTTTACACAGATTATCGCTTCCGCTTTGTTTTTTTCTGCGACAGCTAAAAAACGGTCAACAATCGTAAAGTTCGGATCAGGTTTTGCTGAAGCAATCACTACAACAAAACAGTCTACATTTGAAACAAAAGGTCTAATGAACTCGTTTTTTCTTTCTTCAATAGCATTAATTATCGCATCACCGTTTTCCAAAACTTCGATGCGGGCAATATCGCCAACCATCGGCTTAATCCCGTCTTTTTTAAATATGCCACGAGCTTTACACTGATATGTTGTCGTTCCGACTTTTACATAATAAAAGCCTGCTATTCCCTTAATTATAAGTCCTTTTGTTTGCAAATACTCAAACTCCTCATCAATAAATCGTTCCGGTGTTAAAGTTTATATTTCTCCTCAGCACCGCATTGCCGTCAATTATTACAGTAACACTTCCCATACCTCTGCCTGTAAGCATCACGATTTCGCTGCCGTAGTCCCTTATTCTTTGCTGATTTACTATACCGTCAACATTTCTTGTTCCGTCTTCATCAGTCAGGGTTACGGTAAGGAAAAATACTTGATTGTCTGCCAAATCAAAATCGATTTGGAACGGAATTGTTCTTGGTTCGCCAGGTTCATGAGGATCATCCTGCTCTCCCGGTTCGCCCGGTTCGCCCGGTTCACCCGGTTCGCCCGGTTCTTCTGTGCCATTTTCGTCATATGGCTCTTCGGTGCCTGCGCTTACCGTCAGATTTACCGAAGCACCCTCAGTTAATGCGTATCCAGCCGGAAATTGCTGCCAAATAACTATATTTGGATCATGGGTGTCACTTTCTTCTTCCGTTACGCTGCCTACAACAAGTCCCTCGATTATAAGTGCATCTTTTGCCGCTTCCAATGTCATTCCCACAAGTGACGGCACTGTCCCTTCTCGCGCAACCACGCCTTCACTCACCACAAAGTTAACTGCAGTTCCGGCAGCTACATCTGCCCCCGGTGCCGGATTCTGGCTAATAACAACACCGCGCGGTGCACTATCCGGTCTCGTTGTTCTTGTTCCGACGGTAAATCCGTGTAGGTGCAATATCGTTGCTACGTCGTCTTCTAACTCTCCTATAAGTCTCGGTACCGCGCCCTCACGAACACCCCTGCTTATATTTACGATAATTTCTCTGCCTTCGCGTACCGTAGTTCCCTCTGAAATGTCTTGCGATACGATCCTTCCGGGCTCAAAGTCGTCGTTTATGACCTCGTCACGGACTCGTAAACCGAGCCCTAAAAGTTGCAGCTCCGTTTCTGCCTCCGCAACTGTCATTCCAATGACGCTTGGAACTTCAACTTCCGGGATAGTAATAATCGTCGGCGAACCGCCACTCAGAAGCGATGCCAAACCCATGCTAAGGGGAACGCCTAACACTACCGCCAAAACAATTGCCAAAAGTCGCAGCTTTCCTATCTTAAACTTTGGCTTATTGCTTTTGCTTCTTTTAGCCGTATCATCGTAATTTTCTATTTTGTTATCGGTTTTCTCATGGGCACTCGTTTGTTTTTCTTGCAACTGACCGGGAATAAATCTTCTGATTCCGCCTACTGCCGAATCTCCTACAATGCCCGATATATACTCAAGTGAACTCAACGCTTCAAGCATTTCATCCGCTGACTTAAATCTGTTAATCTGAATTTTATCCGTCGCCCTCAGAACAATCTGTTCAAGTTTTGGCGGAATCCCTTCAACTACAGTGCTTGGTGGGCTGATTTCATTGTGTACATGCATCAGTGCAACGCTTACCGGATTATCTCCGTCAAAAGGAACTCTTGCTGTAAGCATCTCATATAAGACGATTCCCAGTGAATATATGTCAGATTTTTCGTCCACATATCCGCCTCTTGCCTGCTCCGGTGAAAAATAATGAACCGACCCCATAATCATGCCGTCATGATCCATCAGAGTTGAGGAATCCACCGCTTTTGCGATACCAAAGTCCGTGATTTTTGCAACTCCGTTTTGCGTAATAAGGATATTATGAGGTTTAACATCCCTGTGGATTATATTGTTTTTGTGTGCAAGACTTAACGCAGACGCCATTTGCTTAGTTATCTCAATGGTTCTGATATAGTCAAGAGGTGCTTCCTCTCTTATAACATCGCTAAGCACTCTGCCCTCAATCAATTCCATTACGATATAGTGGATATTTCCTTCTCTGCCTACATCGTAAACATTTACAATATTGGGATGCGATAAGCTCGCCGCCGCTTGAGATTCTCTTTTAAAGCTTTCTATAAATTTTGCGTCCTTAGTAAAGTCCGGTTTTAATATTTTAATTGCAACAAATCTGTTGAGAAGTCTGCATCTTGCCTTATAAACGACAGCCATGCCTCCATCACCGATTCTGTCCAGCAACTCGTATCTACCTGCGAGAATTCTGGTGCTCATCTTACTCGTCCCCCTTAATTTTCAAACAAATCACTGTTATATTGTCACGTCCGCCGCTTTGATTTGCTTTATTTACCAATCTGGAACAAATTTCCTGCATGCTTTCGCCATTTTCTATAATTTTACTGATAGTTTCATCGATGACTTCTCCGTGAAGCCCATCAGTACATAAAATAATAATATCGCCCTGAGCAACTGCAACGCTGAAAAAGTCGGATGATGCCAGCTCTTGACCACCGATTGCATTTGTTATGACGTTCTTTTTCTCATGAAATTTTGCCTCTTCTTTTGTAATTAGACCTTTTAGGAGCAACGCATTTACGTATGTGTGATCTTCTGTAATTTGAGTCAACATGCCATCCCTATAAAGATATGCCCTGCTATCTCCCACATTTGTAACATAGACATTACCGTTTGCAATATAAGCAATCGTCACAGTTGTCGCCATGCCGTTATTTTCGGGCTGAATCATCGATAAGTCATATATATCTTTATTGATTTTCTCCAGACATTTCGCAAAATACTCTCTTATACTTTCATCGTCAAAATTTTTGTCTAAATTATTTTTCCGAATATATTCGACCATTTTGCTTATTGTGGTTCTGCTTGCAACTTCACCGGAATTATTACCTCCGACGCCATCAGCAATCATAAAGATACGTTCTTCCGGAATTGTAAAAAACGCATCTTCATTATTTGTTCGTTTTAAGCCTTTGTCGCTTTTGAAGCCTACTTCTATCATATTTTCTCCGTTACTGCTATATCTTATCCACAAATACTATGCTTTTATTAGGCTTTTCTCATTTTGCAAATAAAAAATCCATCTGTGCCATTTACGTTTGGCATAAGTTGAATTGCATCTTCTTTTATAAACTCCTGGTTTTCCTTTAAAAATGCCGCAACTACGCCTTGGTTTTCATCTTGACTTATCGTGCAAGTGCTGTATACAAGAACTCCTCCGGGCTTAACATATTTTGACGATGCTGTAAGAATTTTAAGTTGTTTTTCCGGCAAGCTGTCAAACTCGGAATTTCTTTTTTTGTATTTGATCTCAGGTTTTCTTCTAATTACACCGAGACCTGAACAAGGTGCATCCACAAGAACTCTATCTGCAGTTTCTAGAATTTCCGTATCAATTCGTGTTGCATCCCATGTCTTTGTTTCAACTATCGTGATGCCCAACCTTTGCGCCTCTTTATTAATTAATCCTAATTTTCTGATGTAAATATCTCCGGCAATAACTTTCCCTTTGTTGCCCATCTTTTCTGCAATAGCCATTGCCTTGCCACCCGGAGCGGCACAAACGTCCATAATAAGTTCTCCCGGTTTCGGATCAAGCACAGTTATGACAAGCATAGATGCTTCGTCTTGTATAGAAAACAAACCTTGCGAAAACATATCACTGTCGATGAGAAACGCGCCGTTTTTTATGTAGAGCGCATCGTCATAAATCGCGCCTTTTTCGGCATAACAACCGATAGCCGCAATACGTTTTGCCAAATCTTCCGAAGATATTTTTAGTTTATTTGCTCGAATAACAAAATTAGGCTTGCCGTTGCCTGCGCGGAGCAATGCTTCCACAAAGTCGGCATCGTATTGCGTGAGCCACATTTCTACGATCCACGGCTCATAGGAATATTTTATGGACAAGTATCTGACTTCGTCTTCATCTCTGTTCGGAAGCGTTATACTGCCTTTTTCTCTAATGTATGTGCGCAAACACGCATTTACAAAGCCTTCTCTGCCTTTGCAAAAACGCTTTGTCAAATTCACACTTTCGTTAACAGCCGCATATTCCGGAATTGCATTCATATATCCGAGCTGATATATTCCCATTCGCAAAATCACTCGCACGCTTGATTTTAATTTTGCACTTCCCGTTGGAACAATTGTGTCAATTATATAGTCTAACAACATCTTGTTTTCAAGGACACCATAAACCAGCTCCGTTGCAAGTGCAGGCGAAGTCAATTTTCCGCGAAATTTCTCATTATTTAATACTATATTCGAATAAGCTCGTCTGTCTTCCACATCCAGCAATGCAAAATACGCTGCTTTTCTATTCTCGTCCATTTTTTTCACTCTCTATGTTCAAATTTGCGCAATCGAAAACCTTCGTTTACCGAAGCGGAGAACTGAACCGTCCGTTTAAAAAGCCCTATTAGAATATTTTACTTTAAAACCGCAAACTTTTCAATCTTATTACCTTTTAAATGTTCCTTAATTTTTACTCTTTTTTTCCCCGGCATTTGAATTTCAGTTATAAGTAACGTCTCTCCACCTGCTGATACAAAAATTCCCTCATCTGAAACTTCAGTAATGGTACCCGCTTGCTCAAGATTTGTTTTCTCTGTCGGAAACGCTTCCCATATTTTAATTGGTTCACCGTTATATATAACATACGCACCGGGCCAAGAATTTACGCCACGTACCAGATTTGCAAGTTCTTTTGGAGTCTTCGTGAAATCTAAATGCCCATCGCTTTTGAAAATCATATTTGCATACGTTGCAAGAGTTTCATCTTGCTTAATTCTTGGCGCAGTTCCTGCCGCTATCTGTTTAATCGCGTCAATAATAAGCCTTGCGCCCATCTGTGCAAGCTCATCATGAAGCTCTGACGCCGTTTTGTTATCTATTTTGGTACTCTCACTGATTACCATGTCACCGGTATCAAGACCCTCTGCCATATGCATGATGGTAACGCCTGTCACTTCATCACCTGCCATAATGGCACGCTGAATCGGTGCCGCACCTCTCCATCTGGGCAAAAGC
>JGI20163J15578_10001233_pt1 | contig 10566 bp, 10 predicted proteins | sample TergutCu122P1_FD_15578 | JGI IMG/M metagenome (IMG submission 15578)
GGAGTCGGGTTCCTGAGCCTCTTTGTCGGTTAACAAAAGAGCAATTCACAATATCCTCTAAACTTTTAATCTTCTTAGGATTTCCTTTTTTAACGATAAGCCCTTGGATTCTGCCGACCCCTCTAATTAAGGCCATAGGTTCATCTTTCACCACTCTTTGCAGATAGGGAATATTATAAACTCCTGTTTTCTCATCAAGCAAATGAATCGGCGCAAGGTGAGTTTCTCCACGACCCAGAGCCATAATCCCTCCCATACTGCCTACGTGAGTGCTACTTAGCTGAACATTTTTCCCTAATGTGGGCAATATATCTGCCAAAACATCCAAGATAAGATCGTGGCTACCAATCACCACCAAAGTATTCTTTATCAACTCAAGAGAGCGATGAACCACTACTTTCACCTTCTCTCCTGCTTCTACTCCTTCGTGATTTTGATCAATGACGCAGAATCCGTCTGAACGAACCAGAGACATGGCTGCTCCTGCTCCTCTGGCTAGAGGTGTCGCCACTATTTTGTTATCCACTTCTCCTACCTTCACCCGGATATACTCTTTGTATTTTAAGCTAGACATCACTCGTTTGGTCAAGGTGGCTTCTATGGTTTCTAGTTTTTTTAACTTCTTTCCTGAAAGGTGAGCCAATACAGGTAGCACAAAGTTTTCCAAATCAATATAAGCAGACACAGGATAGCCTGGTAATCCAATGACTGGCTTGTTCTCTACTATGGCTAGAATCACTGGTTTTCCAGGCTTAATGGCCACACCATGTATCAATACTTCGCCTAATTCTTTTAATACATGAACGGTATAGTCTTCGCGTCCTGCACTGGAGCCTGCATTCACAATTACAATATCGTGAGTTGCTACACTTTTTACAACCGCCTCCTTAATCTTCTCATATTCATCATCAATAGCGGGGATCCTTTGAGGAACTCCTCCTGCCTCTTCTATCATGGCGGCGAACATCTGAGAATTAGACTCGATAATATCTCCTGTTTTAGGAGTTTCCCCTGGCTCAATGAGCTCGGTTCCAGTTGGAATGATAGCAACAGTAGGCTTCTTTATTACTTCAATTTGAGTAATCCCTGAGGACAGTAATACTCCGATATCAATGGGCCGAATCTGGTGATTGCTAGGCAAAAGCATCTCTCCTGCTACAATGTCTTCTCCAATGGGTCGGATATGCTGCCAAGGACTGGCATAGTTTGTGATTACTGCTTTCTTCTTGTGTCCTTCGGACTTCTTTTTGCTTTCTGGATCTCTTTCCTCATTATTCTCCTCCAACACATCTTCAATCATAATGACTGCATCAAACGGAGGATAGACCGGATCTCCTGTGTCCACCTCTACATAATCTTCTCCCTCTATTAAGGTCACAGGGTTAGATTCGCTAGCGGCTTCTGTGCCAATGGAAATCACAGCGATTCCGTCCATGGCTGAAGCGTTGTACAGAGGAGAGCAATATTTTCCATAGATGGCTGATCTACACACTCTGCCTAGGCTTTTCTTTACCAATATCTCTTCGTGTTGTACTTCACAAACTTCTTTCACCTTATCTAGAAATAAGTTCAATCCCTCATCCACAGGAACAGTGGTAAGGTAGATGCTATCTTTGTTTATCATGGGCTCTATCCCTTCTAGTATATCTTCTCTCATCGCAAATGAGATTCTTTGCTTCCTCTTATTGCCTACAATCTAAACTCGTTCGTTATTTGACACTTTTTTTCTTTACAGCAGATGAACTTTTACCTCTTCTCCAGCCTTAACTCCTTCTTTGTTTCGGTCAATGATAACATAGCCCTCCGACTTACTCAGAGTACTAATGAGCCCTGATTTCCCAAGAATGGGTCTGGCAATATAACCTTCTTCTCCATGGATAAGTTGAACCAACTGGCAAGTTTCTCTTCCAGGCGCACTGGGCAGATTGGATTCAAAGATGGCAGGAATGGCAATCCCTGTTTCCACTCCTGTTTTCTGGCGATAGTACCAGAGGACTACTAGCTCAAAGATAATCATGGCCGCAACAGGATGACCTGGCAATCCTACTAAAATAGTTTCTGTTGCCTCATCGTATCCCAGTATGGTAGGCTTTCCAGGTTTAAAAGCGATTCCATGTACAAAAACACCTGGCTCTCCAAGTTTGTCTAACACCTGCTTGGTGATGTCTTGTTTTCCTTGTGAGCTGCCTCCAGAAACGATGATAAAATCACTGGGCCCCATCATTTCCTTTACCTTCTCAGATAATAAGGGTTCTTCATCTTGGACTATATTTACTCCATTGACGTTGAAGCCATTTTGTATGGCTTGGCTGTATAATCCATAGGAATTAATCTCATACACCTGTCCCTTTGGTTTTTCTTCTCCTGGCTTGGCAAGCTCATTCCCTGTGGATATAATGGTAATGGTGGGGGATCCAAATACTACAATTTCAGCAATTCCTATAGAGGCTAGGGTTGCCACATCTCCTGGTGTTAATCTTCTTCCTGCACGAAAAACCTCATCTCCCTCTTTTAAGTCCTCGCCAATCTGCACCACGCAACTGCCTTTTTCTCCATGACTGTACACGGCAATGTGATGGTCATCAAAAGGCTCGCAATATTCTACCATCACCATGGCATCTGCACCCTCTGGTAGCATCCCTCCTGTTGGAACATAGGAACACTCTCCCGACAGTACTCGTTTCTTGGGCTCTGCCCCTATAGGAACTTCCTCAATAAGCTCTAAAAAAACAGGGGTGCTATCATTGGCCCCCCATGTATCCTCTGCTTTTACAGCATAACCATCCACGGTTGAACGACGAAAGTCTGGTACCATCATGGGAGAAACAATGTCTTCCGCCAAAATACGACCTAATCCATTCATTAAGGAAATGGTTTCTGTGGGAAATTCTTTATTCCTCGTATGCTCTAATAATTTTTCTTTTGCCTCTGCCAAAGTATCTACTTTCAATAATTCCATCTCTTCACCTGCAGTTTTTTACTTTCCCGCACTCTCTACTCGTCTATATCATTTATGTCGTCTATGTCATTTGTGTCGCCTATGCCATCTGCGTCATTTGTATCGTCTATGTCATTTGTGTCGCCTATGCCATCTGCGTCATTTGTGGCGTCTATGTCATCTGTGTCATTTGTGTCATCCATGTCATCTCTATGATTCATGTCATTGGCATCCACCTCTTCAGTTACTACCCTCGCACCTGGCACAAATAATGGCTCTCCAAACTGGACAGCTCCAAACTCTCTAATTACATCCTGAGCTCGGTCAGAAAGTATCCATTCTATAAAAGTGTTGGCCATTTGGTGGTTCACTTCTAGATGTATGGCTGGATTGACTGCTATTATACTGTATGGATTGTAGAGTATCGGGTCTCCTTCGCAAAGGACAATCAGTTCCATGCCTCTGCCATGAGTAAGCCAAATTCCTCTATCAATCAGAGTTAGGGCTTTTTCCTCATTGGCCCTTACTATAGTTTCGCTCATCCCTTGCCCCGAGTGTACGTAGTTTGGATTCGACCTTGGATCAAGCTCTAAGCTCCCCCAGATGGCCATCTCCACCTGATGTGCCCCTGAATTGTCTCCCAGAGAGAGGAAGGGAAGCTCTAACACTTCAACTAAAGTAAAGAGCAATCCTGCAACCTCCACTTCATCACCCACCAAATCACCTGGGCCAACAATCACAAAGTCATTGTGCATCACAGGGATTCGCTCTATTCCATGACCTTCTTCTACAAATAATTCTTCGCAAGTAGGAGCATTCAAAAAGACTAAATCCACTTCCCCTTCTCGACCAAGCAAGAGAGCCTCCTGAGCACCTACAGGAAGGAACTCTATTAAGATGCCTGTATCCTCCAGAAACTCATCCCCTAACACCTCAAGTATTCCCGTTTCATAGACGTCCCTACAGGTGGCCACCCTTAAGGTTTCATGATCTGAGGTTACGACATCTTCCTCTTCTGCCTCTATAACTTCTGTTTCTTCTGGAGTCCTATCCTGCTGGTTATCTAGAGCAACAATACTAATCACTACAGCCGCAACCGCTAACATTACCATAAACATTGCGGTGAATAGCAACAGATTTCTCTTTTTATTGCTTTGCTTTTTCTTGTTTTGTTTTTCTTTATCTGCTGCGTATTTTAAGCCTTTTTTACTTGATTTTTGATCTGTTGCTCTGGCTTTACCACAACCCACACAGCTTTCGTTTTCATCGTTATTGAAGGTTCCACATTTTTGACATACCCACATGGTTATTAGCCTCTTTTCTTTTACAAATCCCTCGGATGGTCCCTTGCATACTCTAAGTTGACGGAGATAGCATGGGCCAGGTTATATCACTTCTAGCTCATCCCCTACACTTATGGTTCCACCTTTGATTACCTTGGCAAATACCCCTTCCCTTGGCATAATGCAATCTCCCATGGAGTAATAGATGCTACATCTGGTATGGCATTCTTTGCCAATCTGGGATAATTCTAGTATTACATCATTACAAGCAAATTGTGTACCTATGGGCAAGGCCTTAAAATCTATGCCCTCTACAATCAGGTTTTCCCCAAAGTCACCATCAATAACTTTGGCTCCCTTCTGCCTAAACTCATCTATCTTATCTGCTGACAACAGACTTACCTGTCTGTGCCACTTGCCTCCATGGGCATCATCTTCTATTCCAAAATCTTCTATAAAGCGCGCGCGTTTTACGTCCCTTTTGTGTACCCCTTTGGTTTCGCTGGTGCATACGGCTAATACTTTACCCATGACTTCTCCTTCCAATTCTTCCTATTTGATTTCTCGTTCATTTGCTAAGCATTGAAGAATCATTGCTCTCTATAACTTGTTTCTATCTTCTCACCCTACCTTGCATAACTGTTCTTTCTTCTTACATCTACCTCTATCTAGCGCAGTTACTTGCTTCCCCCAATAAAATCTCCAGTCCGTGATCTAACTCTGACAGAATGTACTCCAAACATTCCTCCACTGCCTTAGGGCTACCTGGCAGATTTACAATCAAGGTATTCCCTCTAATTCCTGCCACCGCTCGACTAAGCATGGCTCGTTTGGTAAAGGTCAGGCTCATCTGCCGCATGGCTTCAGGTATTCCTGGAGTCTCTCGTTCTATAACATTTCTTGTGGCTTCAGGAGTGCAATCTCGCTTAGAAAATCCCGTGCCTCCTGTGGTCAGAATCAAGTCTACCTCTCCATCATCAGCTAATTCCTTCATGGCTTTTTCCAACATTTCCTGTTCATCTGGGATAATCTGGTAATTTGCTTTTTTATAACCAAAGGCTTCAATGATTTCTATTATCTTTGGTCCGCTTAAATCTTCCCTTTCACCTCTATATCCTGCGTCACTTAATGTAATTACTGCTACCCTTCTCACTTTATCCCCCTATCTCAGACATCATCAGCTGATTCTCTTCTTGCTTTTCAAAGTTTTGCTCTTGAAACACATGTCCTTCAGGCTTTTTCATAATAATTGATTTCATCAACCTTGTTATCTCTTCTAATCCTGCCCCTTGGCGAAGAGCCTCTCTTAAATCTCCTCCTAATTCATACTGAAGACAGGTTTTTAAGAATCCTTGGCTGGTTAATCTTACTCGGTTACAACTGTCACAAAACTTATGGCTAATGGCACTGATAAATCCTATCTTGCCCCCAAAGCCTTCTATCTGATAATAATGGCTCGGTCCATTTCCTAATGGTTCATGGTAGGGAATCATCTTGCCATATTTCTTTTCTATTTCTGCAATAATCTCTTCTTCGCCAATGTACTCAAACTCTTTCCCATACCCAATGGGCATCACTTCTATGAATCGCACATGAATGGGGGCATCTTTTGCCAGAGAAACCAACTCCAGCAGACCCTTTACCCCAGCATCTCTGCCCACGTTTACCCTTTTCATGGGAACACAATTCACCTTCAAAGGAATCGTTTCATATTCTAAGGTTTTTTCAATCCCATCCAGAACCTTTGGCAATAAATCAAACCCTGTAATCTCCTTGAATACAATGGAATCGATAGAATCCAAGCTAATGTTGATGCCATCAATTCCTGCTGCCACCAACTCCTCTATCTTACCCTCTAGCAACACCCCATTAGTGGTTAAGGTTACATTCTCTATCCCTGGAATGGCTTTGATCTGGCCAATCAAAGCAGGAACCCCACGTCTTACCAAAGGTTCACCACCTGTCACTTTGATTTTTTTAATCCCTAGAGTTGCCGCCCCCTTACACACCGTGACGATTTCATCAAAGGACAAAATATCGTCATGGGTGACCTGCTCTACACCTTCACTAGGCATGCAATATATGCATCGTAGGTTACATCGATCGGTTATGGATACTCGTAGATAGTCTATCTTTCTTTTGTACTCATCTAACATCTCTTCACCTGCACCTTGTTCTGTCACTTGACCTGCAAGAGCGAAAAGGGATAGATAGGCTTAATCCCCTCATGAACTTCTCTTACCTTTTCTCCCCTTGGAAAATCCCTTTAATCTGTTCTGCTTTTTTCTTCTCCAGTTCTTTTGCTCTTTCCTTTTCTCTCACTTCTTCCTCGATTAAGTCTTTCCCTATATAATCGCTTTTGCCACCGGTCTTCTCCACTAACATGATTCCTGAGATGGTCATGTCCTTGGTAATGGCCTTACACATATCGTAAATGGTTAATAGAGCAACGCTTACTCCTGTTAACGCTTCCATCTCTACCCCTGTTTGACCATTGACTCTTACAGTGCAAAGGGTGGTAATGGAATAAGTGTCCCTGTTAATTTCAAAATCAATGGAGGCTCCTGTAATCTGCAAGCCATGGCACATAGGAATCATGGTGGCTGTATTCTTCACTGCCATAATCCCTGCCACTCGAGCCACTCCTAGCACATCCCCTTTTTGAACTTTTTCTTGAAGCACTGCCTCAAGAGTTTCTTCTCCAACATAAATGGTCCCTCTGGCAATGGCCATCCGTTTAGTATTTTCTTTTTCTGAGACATCTACCATAATGGCATTGCCTTGTTTGTCAAAATGAGTAAATTCTCTGTTCATCGTTCACACTCCCTTCATCGATTCTTGATGAACCGCACAATCCTTGGAAATCCTAATGGGTACCTCTTCAAAACTTCCTTCTAAACCATCATAGGTAAGCATTCGTCCTGCAATACTCTCTCCTGCTTCAAGAATAATCTTAATGCATTCATTGGCTTGAAGAGTGCCTAGTACTCCTGCGGTCACTCCAATTACAGGCACTGGCGTTTCTATAGTAGTTTTTTCATAGCCTATGCAACTCAAACAAGGCGATCCGTCCCTAATCACCATCACAAAACCATAGAATCCGTTAATGGCTGCTTCTACCAAAGGGATATTGTTCAGCACACAGGCTCGATTCAACATCACCCTTAGGGGAATGTTATCCACACAGCTAACCACCACGTCCACGCCTTCTAGCACTTCTTCCACATTCTCTGGGACAATCTTCTGGTTCAATTCATAAACCTTCACCTGATCATTGACCCGATGAATAAACTCCTTAGCAGAGGTAGTTTTTGGTTGATCAATATCCGCTACGCTATGAAGGTATTGGCGGTTCAAGTTGGTCATGCTGACCACATCAAAATCTACCACAACAAGGTTGCCTACTCCTGCGCACGCCAAGTAAGTGAGCACGGGAGAACCTAAGCCTCCTGCCCCGATCACCAGTACCTTTGCCCTGCCAAGCTTTTCTTGACCTGTTAGGCCAATCTCTGGAATAATCTCTTGTCTAAAATACCTTTCCATCACCCACCACCAATTGCAGGGAAGAGAGAAATTACATCTCCGTCATTAAAGGTTGCGTCTAATTCTGCATGAACCCCGTTCACAAGGATAATGGCCAACTTTTCTTTGGGGATTTCTAAATATTCCCCGATTTCCTCTACTGTTTTAAATTGTTCTGCTGGGAACTCATAGGCTTTTTCTCGTCCTTCTCTAAGACCAGCAAATAATTTTACCACGATCATCGGTGCGCTCCTTTCTTCTTAAGTTGGCAGAAGTCAAACCCCACAGAGTTGGTTCTGCCTTATATTCATCTCATTCTTTTCTATCTATTACTTTATCACAAATCCTTATCAGTGTATAGGTAGGGAGTTTTGGCTTTCCATCCAGAGTGCCTAAATGGTCTGATACTGCAAATATTTCTTCAAGTTTGGATTTTGATGGTTAAAGAGAACATCCTCTGTTGCTCCTTCTACCTCCATCCTTCCTTGATGCATAAAAAAGACATGATCACAAAGGTGTTTGATGTTGGACAATTGATGGCTGATGATGAACCAAGTTATGGGCTTCTTCCGCTGTTTCTCCAAGATATGGTTTTCAAAAACACTGACACTTTCAATATCCATGTTGGAGAATACCTCATCAACAAAAACCACTTTTGGGGAGAAGATCAAAGCCCTAATCAGAGAAAGCTTCTGTTGTTCACCACTTGAAAGGCTAGGGGCATACTGCTTTTGTAGGTCTTCCAATCCTGCCATCTGCAAATAGCTCTCTACTTGTTTTTGGTCTGGTTTTATCCCTCTTATGTTCAAGGGATAGGTCAAATTATGAATCACACTCTTCTGTAGAAGATAAGGCTTTCGAAAGACCATGGTCATGTCACGAGGAGTCAGGTCGCCATAATCAATGGAGCCGCCATCTGGTGGAATCAATCCTGCCAGAATCTTCATAAAAGTGGTTTTTCCACAGCCATTGGCTCCTATGATTCCATATATTTTGGGCTCAAAATAATCCTCTCTTTCCCAGTTCAAATGAAAGTTCTCATATTTTTTAGATAGGTTAGAAATTTTCATTGGGCTGTTCCCTTCTGCGCAAGATGCTTCCTAAAAGCTGAACCATAAAAGCAATAATCATCAAAATAATTCCAAACAGAATGGCTTGTTCAAATTCTCCCATTCGAGTCATCATGGTAATGCTGGTGGTCATGGTTCGGGTGTGATAGCGAATGTTTCCCCCAACAATCATGATGGCCCCTACTTCACTCATGGCGCGCCCATAACCTGTTACCACCGAAAAAAACACTTCATTGCTTAGCTCTTTGATAATTAAAACTTCCGTTTGTAGTCTGTTGGCACCAATGGTTTTGGCAAAGCTACGGATTCGATCTCCATGGCGAGTGGCAGCGGTGTGAACAATTCCACAAATAATAGGAGTTATCAGAAGCACTTGAGCAATGATCATGGCCTCTAAGGTAAATAGCAAGCCTAGCCTTCCAAAGGGTCCTGTGCTTCTAATGGCTAAGAAGACCACCAATCCTGCAACCACAGGAGGAGTAGCCATTAAAGTCCGATTGAATGCCACCACCACCTTCTTTCCTGGAAATTGTACCTTTTCTAGCAATAAACCAAAAGGTATCCCTAGGGCAGCAGAAATCCCCGTGGAGATGATGGTCATTCGCACCGTTAAAAGAATAATATGGATTACTTCTGTATTTGACATGAGTTCAAACATGTATCTCCTCCGCGGAGAAAGCATCATCGTAAGCCAAGTAGCTAACGCTTAACTTCCACCATAAGTTCCCCTTACAAATTTCTCACTTTAATTGGCTTCTGGGAAGAATAGCGGACTACCAAACTCAGCCACACCAAATTGACCAATTAAATATTGTCCTCGTTGGCTTAACATCCATTCTACAAAGATTCTGGCTCCTTCTGGTTCATCTGTTGTGGCCACAATCATAATTCCATAAGGATTAAGAAGGTTGGGGCTTCCTTCACAAACAATCACAAGGTTGCCATGATAAGGTCTGTTCAGCCAAGTTGCACGATCGGATAAGGTGTAAGCACCTAACTCGATTGCCATGCTAAGTGTGGCTCCCATGCCATCTCCGATTTCTTTATAATTCTCGTTCTCCCAAGGATTAAACCCTAAGGCTTCCCATACCTCTAGTTCTCTTACATGGGTTCCAGACTCATCCCCTCTAGAGATGAATTGCAACTCTTCTTCCAAAATAGTGGTAAAAGTTGCCCCTATGTCATCACTATGGGGAATGATTCCATCTTCGGGCCCTACAACAATGAAATCATTGTACATAATATCGTAGCGAGCCTGGGCATAACCCTCTTCAACAAACTGGTCTTCTAGGGCTCTGGCGTGAACCAGCAGCACATCTGCATCTCCATCGCGGCCAATCTGCAGGGCCGCCCCTGTGCCTACTGAAACCACCTGAACTTCCCATCCTGTATCCTCTGTAAAGTAGGGTAATAGATAAGAGAGTAAGCCTGAATCTTCTGTACTGGTGGTGGTTGCTAAGATAATCCTCCCACCTACAGAAGGTGCTTCTTCCTCCACTTCCTCTTCTTCCACTTCTTCTGCCACCTCTTCAGGCTCTGGGGGGGCGGTCTCATCTCCGTTGCTATTACAAGCTACTAGGATAATTCCCAATATCATTATTAGTAGTAACGCAAAGGTTTTTTTCCTCATTATGTCTTCTCCAATTTCTTGCTTTTCCTGTCTAGGCACAGCTCTAAAACTTCGTTTTCTCGCTGTGGCTGAGCGCCACATACGATTGGACAAACTCACCTGTTTGTAAGCTAGCTTACACAG
>JGI20163J15578_10001234_pt1 | contig 10566 bp, 10 predicted proteins | sample TergutCu122P1_FD_15578 | JGI IMG/M metagenome (IMG submission 15578)
CGCACTACGTGCTCTCATAATCCTACAAAACATTCAAAATCCGCACTAATCGTGCTACTTTTTCATGTTTTGCGCGTCCCAAAGTCATACAAAATCACCCTTCGGGTGCAGGCAGCCAAGCATGATTTAGATGACCTTTTGACGCTTGTATCATATTATTTAGAAGTAAACCTTCATGACTACAGTAGTTCCGACTCCTACTTCAGAGGTTATCTCAAACTCATCTGCGGAACGCTTCATATTGGGTAGTCCCATTCCAGCACCAAAGCCCAGTGAGCGCACCTCATCAGGAGCAGTGGAATAACCTTCCTCCATAGCTAGAGAGATGTCTTCGATTCCAGGGCCACTATCTGTCAGGGTCATTAAAATATCTTCATCGGTGATTACTGCTTCAATCTCACCTCCATCAGCATGAATGACCATGTTGATTTCTCCTTCATACATGGCGATGGAAACTTTACGGATTGCAGCATTGTCTACTCCCAGCATACGTAAGGTATTCTTCAAGGAGCTACTGGCTTCACCGGCTCTTGTGAAATCATCCCCAGGTACTTGGTATTTTAAAACATGCCCTTTATCCATCTACTGGCCACCTTCCCTTCCTCGAAGGCCTTTTTCATACAGCAAGCCACAGGAGGCGAACATTAAATTTTTGGTAGCTAAAATAGCAATGTTTTTGCTTTTGGCCAGCTCCACAACCTGCTGGGTTGGGATTTTGTTGCGAACAAAAACGATGCAGACAAAATCTAGCATCTCTGCGGTGCGGACTACTTGAGGGTTATTAAGCCCTGTAACCAGAACAGAAGCACCTTCGCTGTAAGCTAAAACATCGCTCATAAGGTCGGAGCCACAAGCCCCTACAACTTCTGTATCTAGCAGATCTTCTCCAAATATTAAGTCTGCATTTAAAATTTCCTTAATTTCTCTGATTTTCATAATCTCTCCTTTATTATACTAATATATGATTTTCATGAGCTGATCCGCATAAAACATTTCTGTTTTAGTCCGATTAGCTTAAGCTCTACTTAGAAGTATAGCACTTAGAGAAAATAAAGACAAATATGAATATCAAAAAAAAATAAAAAATTTTTATTTTTCCTCTTTACAAGTTGAAAGTTTTAGTGTATATTAATAACAGTAACTGTTACTGATTTAGAGAGAGGTATTAAATATGCTTAAATTAAACTATAGCCGACAGCGGCAAGCCATTAAGGATTACTTAGATTCCACTAAGGAACATCCCACAGCTGATACAGTTTACTCTAATGTTAAGCTGAAATTTCCTAATATTAGTTTAGGAACCGTTTATAGGAACCTTAATCTACTAACGGATATTGGGGAAGCTGTTAAGATATCCACACCTGAAGGGAAAGATCGTTTTGATGGTGACTCTAATCCACATAATCATTTTCATTGTGTAGACTGTGGCAGAATGGTGGATATAGATCTAGACATGACACATATCCATAGCATCAATGAGATTGCTGGAGATAGTTTTGAAGGTACAATTCAATCAAGTTCTATTCTTTTTTACGGGATGTGTGGGAAGTGTAATGTGGATGAGAAGCTGACCTGATATTTTATAAATGTTTAACCAGAAATACAACGCTATAAAAATTCAAGGCGCATGAGTTCGACTCCCGTTATCTTAAGATGACCGTGCCAAATACAAAATGCCTTATACTAATATTTCGTCGTATTTCTGCGTCATCATCACTCGCCATAGGTTACGTAGTCCAACAAAATCATATGCAGTTAGGATAATGTTACAAGCCTAATGCATTTGACATAAATCAACACGTTCTCATCTTTTAAAAAATGAGAATACAATTAAATTAAAAAACAATTTTAAGGAGGATTTCTAGATGAAGAAATTTGTATGTACAGTATGTGGTTATTTACACGAGGGAGATAGCGCTCCAGAGTTTTGCCCAATTTGCAAGGCTCCAGCTGATAAGTTTAACGAGCAAGTTGGCGAATTAGGATGGGCAACAGAACATGTTGTTGGAGTTGCAAAAGGTGCTCCGCAAGACATTATTGATGGTTTAAGAATGAACTTTGAAGGTGAATGTGCAGAGGTAGGGATGTATCTTGCTATGTCAAGAGTTGCTCACAGAGAAGGTTATCCAGAGATAGGACTTTACTGGGAGAAGGCAGCTTATGAAGAGGCAGAACATGCAGCGAAATTTGCTGAAATGTTAGGAGAAGTTCTCACCGACAGTACCAAGAAGAATCTTGAGATGAGAGTAGCTGCTGAAAACGGAGCCTGTGCAGGTAAGTTTGAGCTAGCGAAACGTGCCAAAGAAGAGAATCTAGATGCTATTCATGACACCGTTCATGAAATGGCCAAAGACGAAGCAAGACATGGTCAAGGCTTTGAAGGTCTACTAAAGAGATATTTCGGATAGAAGGCAATTTGTGCCACTACTCCTTGGTTTAGCCTGGCGGTTCAACTCCCGCCAGGTTAGAGTGAGAAGAATAACCGAGTTCAACTTTTTCTCACCCTAAGTGCTAAAGTTAAAACACTCTGTGTTGTCTGTAAATTGGACGATGAAGGGTGTTTTTTGCATGTGATGCACATGTAGAAGAAGTTATTATCCGAGAGGGTGAAATCACCCTCTAGAGTTGTAAAGAAATCCTTTTTTTTCTGTAGCAAAAACAAGCGTTAAAAAGTTGACATGTACGTTATAAAAAACACAGTCTTTAGTGGATATTATTGTTACTTTATGGTAGGATATCTATGTATACGTTTTAACTAATGAATTATGGAGGTTATCAAATGCTTGACAAGACAAAAGTTGTTCCATTTGAAGGAACACAGGAACAAGAAAATGAGCTATTGGCAACAATTGGTGAGTACAAGGATAGAAAAGGCGCCATGATGCCGATTCTTCAGAAAGCTCAAGACATCTATGGCTATCTTCCCATCGAAGTTCAGAAGATGATATCTGATGGAACAGGGATACCCTTAGAGAAGATTTATGGGGTGGTGACGTTTTATTCCCAGTTTTCATTGACTCCTATCGGAAAGTACAAGATTTCTGTTTGCTTAGGTACGGCTTGTTACGTAAAAGGTGCTGGAGATTTGTTCAGTATATTCGAGCGTCAGCTAGGAGTAAAAGGTGGCGAAACCACTGAAGACAGAAAGTTTACCTTAGAAGGGTGTCGTTGCATTGGTGCTTGTGGTCTGGCTCCAGTACTGACCATCAACGGTGATGTACACGGGCGTTTGGATGTAACCGAGAAAGTAGTTGAAGATATATTAGCACAATACGAATAAGCCTATGATGCCTGAATTATCCTTAAATATATTAGATGTTACAGAGAATTCCATAAAGGCAGATGCCAACCAGATTGAGATTGTTGTAGCAATAGACAATTTGGAAGATACATTATCCATTCAGATTAAGGACAATGGCAAAGGAATGAGTAAGGAGCAGCTTGAGTTGGTACAAGACCCTTTCTACACCACAAGAACCACAAGAAGAGTAGGGCTAGGTGTACCTTTTCTAAAACAAGCGGCCCTGGGTACTGGGGGAACATTTGAGATTGATTCAGAACTAGGCAAAGGGACCAAGTTAGAGGCGATTTTTAAATTATCACATATTGATAGAATGCCTCTAGGTGACATTACAGCAACCATTCATGCTTTAGTGGTTTTTAATGAGGGGATTCGATTTTTGTATACTTATCAATACGACCAGAATCAATTCACCTTGGACACGGAGGAGTTTCGTGAGATCCTAGGAGACGGGGTTAGCTTCGGAGAACCAGCGGTTTCCAAATTTATCCAAGAATATTTGGAAACCAATAAAAGTGAAGTGGATGGTGGGTTGATGTTATAAGATGTCATAAAAGAAAGAGGAATAAAAACATAAAACCAAACAATAAAACGGAGGGAAACAAATGAAATCTCTTGAAGAATTAAGACAAATTAGAGAAAGAGTGCAAGGCACCATTGGCATGCGTTACGAGGGAGAAGAGCAGATTCGTGTGGTAGTAGGCATGGGAACATGTGGAATTGCCAGTGGCGCAAGACCTGTACTATCCGCCCTTGCGACAGAAATACAAGAGCAAAATTTAGGACATATTAATTTGAGTCAAACAGGATGCATTGGAAACTGCACCTATGAGCCAGTTGTTGAGGTGATTGAGCCTGAAAAGGAAAAAGTGACTTATGTTCACATGACTCCAGAGAAAGCATTGGAAGTATTAAGGCTTCATCTGAAAGAAGGAAAAGTGGTAACAAAGTACACCATTGGCGCAGTACTAGAAAGAGAAGGGAGCTAATATTTATGTATCGTTCACATGTATTGGTTTGTGGTGGAACCGGTTGTCATGCATCTGGTAGCATCCCAATCCTCAAAAGATTAGAAAGCGAAATTAAGAAACAAGGCCTATCAGCAGAAGTAGGAGTGGTTGAAACAGGTTGTTTCGGGCTATGTGCTCTAGGCCCCATTATGATTGTTTATCCTGAAGGCTCCTTCTACTCCATGATTACTGAAGATGACATTCCAGAGATTGTAGCTGAACATCTGTTAAAAGGTAGAGTAGTGAAGAAATTCTTGTTCGACGATACGGTTCAAGGGGACACCGTTGTGCCTCTTAATGAAACGGGATTCTATAAAAAGCAAAAAAGAGTTGCACTTCGCAACTGTGGTGTCATTGATCCAGAGGTAATTGATGAGTACATTGGCCACAGAGGTTATGAAGCTCTTGGAACCTGTTTAACAGAGAAAACACCAGAAGAAGTCATCCAGATGGTAAAAGACAGTGGTCTAAGAGGACGTGGTGGTGCAGGTTTCCCAACGGGATTAAAGTGGAGCTTTGCTGCAGCTGTCGAATCTGACCAAAAGTATATCTGCTGTAACGCCGACGAAGGTGACCCAGGTGCCTTTATGGATCGTTCCATCTTGGAAGGTGACCCCCATGTCATTATTGAGGCTATGGCTATTGCAGGATATGCCATCGGCGCCAATGAAGGTCATGTTTATGTTCGTGCAGAGTATCCTCTAGCCATTGACCGTTTAAGAATTGCTATAGAGCAAGCCAGAGAGTATGGTTTACTAGGGAAGAATATTTTTGACAGCGGTTTTGATTTTGATATCTTCATCAAAGCAGGGGCTGGAGCCTTTGTATGTGGTGAAGAAACTGCATTGATGACTTCTATTGAAGGGAATCGTGGTGAGCCAAGACCTCGTCCTCCATTCCCCGCGGTAAAAGGACTGTTTGACAAACCAACGGTGTTGAACAATGTAGAAACCTACGCCAACATCCCTCAAATCATCGTCAATGGACCAGAATGGTTTGCCAATATGGGAACCGAAAAATCCAAAGGAACCAAAGTATTCGCCCTTGGTGGTAATGTAAAGAATGTTGGTTTAGTAGAAGTTCCTATGGGAATTACCCTACGAGAAATCGTGTTTGAAATCGGTGGTGGTATTCCAGATGGCAGATGCTTTAAGGCGGCTCAAACGGGTGGCCCATCAGGGGGTTGTATTCCAGAATCCTTGTTAGATACACCAATTGATTTTGATAACCTGGTGGCAGTGGGTTCTATGATGGGGTCTGGTGGTTTAATTGTTATGGATGACTCGAACTGTATGGTAGACATTGCCAAGTTCTTCTTAGAGTTTACAGTAGATGAGTCTTGTGGCAAATGTACCCCATGTCGTGTAGGAACCAAGCGGATGTATGAATTGCTAGAGAAGATGACTCACGGCAAGGCAGATATGGAAGACTTATGTCATCTAGAAGAACTAGCCGCTCATCTGCAAACCAGCTCCCTATGTGCTTTAGGTCAAACGGCACCCAATCCAATCCTATCTACTTTAGAGCATTTTAGACACGAATACCTTGCCCACGTAGTAGATAAGAAGTGTCCAGCAGGAGCATGTTCAGACTTGCTGTCCTACAGAATAACAGACAAATGTATTGGCTGTGGATTGTGTAAGAGAGTTTGTCCAGTAAATTGTATTCACGGTGAACCAAAAGAACTTCACGTGATTGACCAAGCAGAATGTATCAAGTGTGGAGTTTGTGTAGATAAGTGTCCGCCTAAGGTTAAAGCAATCATAAAAGAGTAGGAGAGAAAAGATGAGTAAAATAAACGTAAAAATCAACAACATAGATGTAAGCGTTCCTGCTGGCTCTACTATTCTAGATGCGGCTCATGAGGCTGGAATTAAGATTCCTACACTATGTTATTTTAAAGAAGTCAATGAAATCGGTGCTTGTCGTATCTGTGTAGTAGAAGTGAAAGGGGCCAGAAACCTAGTTGCTGCCTGTGTTCATCCTGTTTCAGAGGGTATGGAAGTACAGACTGCCACACCAAAACTAATTGAATCAAGAAGACGCACCATGGAATTGATTCTATCCACCCATGATAAGAAATGTTTGTCTTGTGTGAAGAGTAGTAGATGCGAATTGCAACAGCTTAGTCAAGAACTAGGAATTATGGATGAGGACTATTTTGCAGGAGCCATCAAAGAGTTTGAAATTGACGATTCTGCCGTTCACATGGTTCGTGACAACAACAAGTGTATCTTGTGTAGAAGATGTAGCGCAGTATGTGAGCAACATCAAGCAGTTGGGGTAATTGGACCTAACTATCGTGGATTTGCCACTTATATTGGTTCAGCCTTTGATATGGGACTAGGTGAGACCAGCTGTATTACCTGTGGACAATGCATTAACGTGTGCCCAGTAGGAGCCATCTACGAGAAGGACTTTACCGACCAAGTATTAGAAGCCATTAATGACCCCACCAAGCATGTGGTGGTACAACCTGCTCCTGCCATTCGTGCGGCACTTGGAGAAGAGTTTGGTTATCCAGTAGGAACTTGTGTAGAGGGCCAGATGGCTGCAGCACTTCGCAGAATTGGATTTGATGGAGTATATGATACCTCCTTCACTGCTGACCTAACCATTATGGAAGAAACTGCAGAGTTTTTAGCCCGCCTAGGTGGGAAAGGCAAGTTACCCATGTTTACCTCATGTTCACCAGGATGGGTGAAATTCTGTGAGCATTATTATCCAGACTTAATCGACCATCTATCCAGCTGTAAGTCACCCCAGCAGATGTTTGGTGCTATTGTTAAGACTTATTATGCTCAGCTTAAAGGACTTGATCCAAAAGACATCGTATGTGTGAGTGTAATGCCTTGTACCGCTAAGAAATTTGAGCGTACTAGAGATAACCAAGATGCATCAGGTTATCCAGATGTAGATATCTCCATTACCACCAGAGAATTGGCTCGTCTCATTCGTAAAGTGGGAATTGACTTTACTCGTCTACCAGAGGAGACCTTTGATTATCCAATTGGTGAATCAACAGGTGGTGGTATCATCTTTGGAGCTTCTGGAGGGGTTATGGAAGCGGCTCTTCGTACAGCAGTAGAGAAGTTAACGGGTGAAGAAGCGGCTAGTGTGGACTTTTATGATGTACGTGGAACAGAAGGAATCAAAGAAGCCACTTACAACGTTGCAGGTACAGAAGTGAAAGTTGCCATTACTTCTGGTATGGTTAACGCCAAGAAGATAATGGACAAGGTAAGAGCAGGAGAAGCAGACTATCACTTTATTGAGATTATGGGTTGTCATGGAGGTTGTATCAACGGTGGTGGCCAGCCACAATGTACTGCTGAGACATGGAATCACATGGACGTGAAAGCATTACGCGCCAAGGTGTTGTATGACTTGGATGAGGCAAAGCCTCTTCGTAAGTCACACAAGAATCCATCCATCATGAAGTTATATGATGAATTCTTAGGAGAGCCAGGTGGCGAGAAAGCTCATCATCTGTTACATACTACTTATGTGAAGAGAACCATCAACTAGAAGTAGGATGTAAGGAACCTCCTTGAGCACTGGTAGCTGCAGAAGTTCTCTTTGCTAGGCGGTAGAATTCTTGCGCAAGCGCAAAGGAGTATCGACAGCCTGTACCCACAAGGGTGCCTGTACCCGCAAGGGTGAAAATTGTCTCAAAAATAGAACCACTACAAGGTAGATGAATTATCTATGGGGTAGTGGTTCTTTTATTGGATTTTTAGTAGTCTACTTCTAAAAACTTATCTCTGGAATACGCTTTAATTGCATTGGAATCAAGGGTGTGATAGGATTTCTTAATTGTATTGAAGTATGCGGCGATACTTTCTTTACTTCGTAACCTCCTTAATCCACTTCCCTCTTGGGATTCTCCAAAGCACTGCAATGGCCTTGAAAAAGTCCTCGCATCTTATGGCTAGGAAAACAATATAAATTGGCAATTGAAGATAAAGCCCAAAGAATGCCCCCAGAGGAATGGCAAGTAGCCACATGAAGACAATATCAATAATCAGAACAAACCTATTGTCTCCCCCTCCCCTTAGGGTTCCCATCAGAGAAACCATGCCAATGGCCTTGAAGATAACAATAACAGATGCCACATTGGTAATCTCCAGAGCATACTGGCGTGCTTGCTCAGAAATCTCGTAGAAGTTAACCAATGGCACTCGAATAAGCTGAATCACAACAGCGCTTACAATTCCAACAAAAAAACTGATGAAGAGCAACCCCATAGCATATTGTTGGGCTTGTTCCTTTTTTCCTGCTCCAATAGTGTTGCCTGTAATGGTGGCAGCGGCACTGGCAATTCCAAAGATAATGATTCCTGTAAACTGGAACAAAAGCATACCAATACTGTTGGCAGCAACCACTTCCCTGCCCATGCGTGCAATAATCACCGCCAATATAAAGTTGGCAACCGCCCATCCAATCTCATTAATCAGAACAGGAATGCAGTGAACAGTGTACTGCCTCCTGATTTCATCGGTTTTCTGAAAAAGACACCTTAGGCGAAACTTAATGTTACCTTCAAATTTCAGAAGATAGACACTCATGGTGGTCAAGAAGAGAAACCAAGTTACTGAAGTAGAGATGGCAGCTCCTGAAACACCCAAAGCAGGAAAGCCTAGATTCCCAAAAATAAGCCCATAATTTAACACAACACACACCACCAACGAGAAGAAAGAGGTTGCAACAGCAATCTTTACTGTACCCGTAGCACGCAAAAGCCCAGTGGTAGAAGCGGCGAATCCAAAGAACAAATATCCGATGCTAATGATGTTCAAATATTCAATTCCTTTGGCAATGACTTCAGGGTCTTGAATCATAAAAGACAAGATGTGTTCTGCAAAGAAAAAAGCACATAGAGCAAAGATTAGACTAATAATCGCCACAAGGCGATACATAAAGGCAAAAACATCCCGAACGGCTTTCTTATTGTTAGCACCCCAGTATTGGGCAGCCAGCACTCCACAACCACCAGACACCCCAAAGGTAACCACCATATATAACAGAGTAAACTGGGCAGAGATGGACACTGCTGAAAGCTCCACCTCTCCCAATTGACCCACCATAATCACATCTGCAGCACTTACACTGAAGTTAATCAAGTTCTGAAGGGATACAGGGATGGCAATTTGAAGTAGTTTTCTACGGAAATTGATATCCTTTAAAGCAAGTAACGCTGAGTTCATGGGTTTTTGAGGGCCTTTCTTTTCGTTTCTAGGATGCATCCATAAGTTGGCTTATACTTAAGCTGACCGACCTGTATCATGATACAGCAATCTAAGAAAAATAGCAAACGAGGGATGAAAGTAATCTTAACCCTCTAATTATAAAAATTTTATAAACAAATTATTAAATTTTCATAAAGTGGCTATGTGACCTTGTTATTAAATAGGGAATCGTGCTACAATTACGAAGACTATGGGGCAATGTGTCCCTCTAAGTTAGGCAAGATAGGAATTAAATATACTTAATAAAATTTTAGGAGAGGGGATGGTAAAAGTAGAATGGAGAAAATGATAAGAAAAGCAATCGCAATTTTAACTGTAGCAGCATTATTATTTGCTTTACCATTTTTAACAACAGCTGAGAATCAAGAAGGTTATCCAGAACCAGCTTATTTAGAGGCTGTAGCTTTACCAGCTGAATTGCCAGCAGAAGAGCCAGTAGAGGAGCCAGTAGTTGAAGCTCCAGAAGAAGATATTCCAGAAGTAGATATCTCAGAGGAGGTAGCTCCAGAAGAAGAGGCACTAGGGGAAGAAGTTTCCATAGAGGTAATTCTAGAGGAAGTGCTTGTTCCAGTAAGCAGTAGTATTAATGAGCTTACTTCATATGGCATAGAAGCTTTTTCAAGTGAGTTACAAGATTTGTTAGATGAATTGCAGGATATCAGAGATAAAGTTGATGGTATTTTTGCAGATATTATAGCAAACCCAGAATTGTTCCCTGATGTGGATTGGGACTGGCTGGATCAGATTATGAGTGATTGGGATGATTTTTGGTATGTTATCGATGGGCTTGTTGAAGCTGAACTCGATCCTAATCTTGATCCCATAGTGAGCCTAGAGGAATTGTTGGATATTCTAGGGATGGTTAGAGATACTGTGGAGGATATAATGATTGAGGAGCTTGATGAATGGGCTGGAGGCTCTATTTTGGATATTTTAGCACCGCCGCCTCCACCACCGCCACCGCCTCCACCACCGCCGCCGCCTCCACCACCGCCTCCACCACCGC
>JGI20163J15578_10001235_pt1 | contig 10565 bp, 8 predicted proteins | sample TergutCu122P1_FD_15578 | JGI IMG/M metagenome (IMG submission 15578)
ATTGAACCGCCTACAGAATATCGTAGTGGACATTGCGGGAAAAGGAATCAGTGTGGCTCGAATGATTTCTACACTAGGCGGTACGCCGCTGACCACAGGATTTATGGGAGAGGGCAGTGGAGAGTTTATTTTAAGCACCCTTGATGAATTGAAGATAGCCACAGACTTTGTGAGAGTAAAAGGAGATATCCGAACCAATCTGAAAGTATTGGATAAAGAGACCAGACTCACAGAGATTAACGAACCGGGAATAAAGGTTACAGAAACAGAGGTAACGAAACTGTTTAATAAAATAGCGAAGAGGGCAAAGCCAGGCACAATCTTTGTGTTATCCGGCAGTATCTGTCAAGGGGTAGATGCCGAGATTTATGCACGACTGATTCACCTGATTCACAAGCAAGGGGCTTTGGCATTCTTAGATACAGATGGAGAGCCTTTTAGAGCTGCCCTTGAAGAAAAACCAGATTTCATCAAACCTAATCGACACGAATTGATGGAGTTTTTTAATGTGAAAGGAAATCTAACCTTACCAGAACTAAAAGAGTTATGCGCACAGTTAATTGGTAAAGGAATCCCTATGCTAGCCCTATCCATGGGTGCAGAAGGTGCCATGTTTGTAAAGGGAGACCGATGTAACTATGCTAAAGGCTTAGATGTGATTTGCAGATCGCCTGTGGGGGCAGGAGACAGTATGGTAGCTGCGTTTGCTTACGGAATGTCTAAGGGATTACCTCGGGAAGAAATGTTCAAACTGGCCATTGCTGCCTCTGCAGGAGCAGTGATTACGCAAGGAACAAAACCTCCTGCAAGGGAAGTGATTGAAAAGTTGTTGGCACAGGTGGAGTTGGAAAAGTTATAACAAAGAGTACGATTTCTAATCTTCACTTTTATGTTGATTTTTTTCTGTTTTATCGTGTTTTTTTGCATGGCGAATTCGACGCAAAGCAATGAAGCCGCCGATTCCAAATCCAAATGCATAAATCAGTCGAAATACTCCAAAATGTAAAGCGCGTGTCCCTCCGTAACGAATTTGGCCCAGTGAAATACCCAAATAATAATCATCCTCTAGATGTATTTGATATGTATAGGTGTTGAGGTAGTCAATACAGTTAGCAGACCTTCTCATAGAATAACGCTCCACAGAGGGGATCTGATCTATATCGGAGTCGTAGATTATTCTGATAGTAGCGACTGTGTCTAATCCATTGGAAAGAATCACAACTCTTCCGAGTGTGGGCCCGAACACCAGTCTTTGGTTTACGCCATGCAACACCCAATCTGGATCTGACGTATCTGATATGTTAGCTATGTTAAACAGGTGCAGGATTGCATCTGCCTCTTTCCCAGAGAGTTTCTGAGAGAGCCATTCCACTGCGTTCCCGTCTTCAAAACACAATTCATGCATCACCAGTTGTCCATCTTCTTCATAAAAAAGCAAAGTAGGTCGATGGGGGAGAGGCGAGTATTGCACCGATATCCCACGTTCTATAAATTCACTACCTGCAAGAGCATCTAGATGTTCCCTACTCTGTTCAAAAGTATCTTTGATTATAGAGACCTCTTGTTCTGGCAGGGGTAAATCATGAAAGAAATCTTCGATTGCTTTTTCTAATTCTTTATTCGCATTTACTGTGTTTACATATTCGTTTATAAAATGCATACCCCAGATGATACATATTAGAAAGAGCATTGAAAAAATGAAAAATGTAGCATATATGCGCTTCATCTAGTCCACCTCCACCTTCATTGTAATTGAACATTATATTAAAAAGAGTTACGTTTATTTCATAAACTTGCGTACAATCCTTAAAATTACCCGATACCAGAAAGGCTCCATTCTCTTACGCACGACTTTCAATTCCTTAACTATTTGAATATGTTGCGGACAATGCCCTTCACACTTCCCACATTCGATACAGTCGTATAGAGAGTAAGATGGCCTGAAACCACCAGAGGTGATGGCGTATTGCTGTATTCCAGCAAATCGATTGATGGTGTAGGAGGTATTGTAAGCCATAAAGCTATCTGGTATATTAATCTGTTTCGGGCAGGGCAAACAATAATTACATCCTGTACAAGGGATTTTATAAGAGGTAGAAAAGATGTCAGCTACTTGTTCAATTACCGCAAGTTCCTCTGGGCTCATATTGCCAATAGGAGATTGTTCGGCGATGGTCACATTCTCCTTCACCTGATTCACATGATTCATACCCGATAGTACCAAGGTAACCTCAGGCTGATGCCACAGCCAACGAAGTGCCCAGGTCACAGGGGACACATTAGGGTTGCTGTTTTTAAACAGGGTGGCCGCTCGCCGAGGCAAGGCATTCACCAATTGACCACCTAATAATGGTTCCATAATAAAGACCGTCACCCCTTTGGCGTGTGCATGATGTAAGCCCTCTATTCCTGCCTGATAATGAGTATTCACATAATTGTATTGAATCATACAAAAGTCCCAATCATACCCATCAATGAGCTTTAGGAATTCCCCTCTGACTCCATGGAAAGAAAAGCCTACTTGCTTAATTTGACCAGAATCTTTTTTCTCTTGTATCCATTTCTTAATGTTAAGTTCACATAACCGCTCCCAATCAGAAAATTTGGAAATGTTATGCATAAAATAATAATCAATAAAGTCGGTTTTCAACCGTTTAAGTTGCTCATTGAAAAATTTGTCAAAGTCCTCGTAACGGTTGCACCTAAACAATGGAAGCTTTGAAGCAATAAAGACCTTATCTCTCACCTTGTTCTTATCCAGTACGTTGCCTAGAGCCACCTCACTACCTGGATAGATGTAAGCAGTGTCAAAGAAATTAATTCCTTTGTTAATGGCTTCCATAATCACTTCCTCAGCCTTATTTTGATCAATTCTGACAATGGTACCTGGGAGGCGCATACATCCCATTCCTAGTACAGACAATTGATTTCCTGATTTTTTGTCTAACCGATATTGCATATTGTTCTCCTAACTCCCTCGCTATCATCCACTGATAGAACTTCATTACTCCGGTTAATCGTAGTATGAAGGGGAACCAATAATAAACTCCTTATTAAAGCTATATTAACATAGAAAATATCTCAATTGAAGTGCCAATAATTCAAATCGTTTTCTGTAACAGCAAAAAACAGACTTCACAAAAAGTGATTCAACTGATAGAATTATCATAGGGATAAAAGAAGCCCTAAAAATATACCAGAGAGAGGAAGGTGATGATTTGGAAATCAGAGCAATAGAGTTTGAAGAAATGAATCCAATTATCGATAAGATTCTTAAAGAACACCAAGATGAAAAGGTAGGTTTAATTCCTGACGAAAGCAGAAAAATGGCTTTTGCTCTAATAGAGAATGGGGAGATTATCGGTGGTATTACAGGAAAGATGAATTTTAATAGATGTCATGTGAGTGGCCTGGGAATTGAAGGGACGTCACGTGGCGGAGGGTATGGAGTGCTTTTGATGGAAAAGATAGAAGAAGCTGCCATACAAATCGGGGCAACGATTATTACAGTAAGTACCCAAGACTTTCAAGCGAGAGATTTTTATGAGAGGTTGGGATATACTGTATTTGGAGAACTAGAAGATTGTCCCTTTGAAGGGACTACGAAGTTTTATATGAGTAAACGAGTGTGAGGGGTGAAAAATTAACCTGACCGACCCAAGCTCAGTCAGCCTAGCATAGTATGCCTATGTAGCCGACGAAATAGGACTTTTAGGCGGGTTCGAATCTCTTGTACCATGCTGAGCATAGAACAATAACACAACAAAGAAGGAGAACATCATGAAGAAAATATTCAAGCAAACTCATCCTGATTCCTTTAAAATCATAGTGGATATCGGAAGCCAACAAGAACAAAGAATTGAGGAGGAAAACATCTATAATCCAACGGCATCAGAGAAGTTGAATCCTAAACCATTAGGAAAAGGCGAGAAGTCAGGTTTTGATTCTGGTCAAGACTGTAAAGTTGTAGTGCTGCAACGTTCCAGGCAAGGAGGAAGGTGTAAGTACGAGCTGGTGGGATTGGAGGTTTATAACCGTCGTTTTGAAGAGGAGTAGTGTTGCCAAAGACGTGAAAGGGAGCAGCCATTTGTGGAGATTGAAAAGGTCTTCGACAGATGGCTGATTCAATCGTGTACCAAAAGCTATATTTTTACTATGAGAGAAAAGGAATTTGTGGTATTATTCATATAGGGTGAAAAAGTTCGTAGAAAGGTCAGATTATCATGAAAAAAATATTATTCGCTGCGTCAGAATGTGTCCCTTTTATTAAAACAGGAGGTTTGGCAGACGTTGTTGGCTCATTACCTAAATATTTTGATAAAAGTAAATATGATGTACGGGTGGTTTTGCCTAAATACACCATCATAGATAAACAATATGCAGAGAAGATGGTCTATTTAAATTGTTTTGAAATGGGAATTGCTGGACAGAATCAGTATGTAGGGATTTTCACCTGCAAGACCCAGGGAATTACCTTCTACTTTATTGACAGTGAATATTATTTTTCCAGTCAAGGGATTTATGATGGAGACCCAGACTGGGGTATTGAAAAGTTTGCCTTTTTCTCTAAGGCAGTATTATGTATTCTTCCGATGATTGATTTTCAACCAGATTTAATTCACTGCAATGATTGGCAAACAGGGTTGATTCCTGTTTATTTAGACAATTTCCGTTATTTAGGGGAGTATTATCAAGGCATCAAAACTATCATGACCATTCACAATCTGAAGTTTCAAGGAAGGTGGAGCCAGAGGGACGTTCAGAGAATTACAGAGTTACCAGAGTATTATTTTGCGTCTGACAAGTTAGAAGCTTATGGAGATGCCAACTTATTAAAAGGTGGCTTGGTTTATGCAGATAAAATAACTACTGTAAGTGAAAGCTACGCCAAAGAGATAAAAACCTCTTTTTATGGAGAAGGTCTCGACGGGTTAATGAACGCACGGGCAGAGGATTTGGTTGGAATTGTCAATGGGTTAGATTACCGAGTATTTAATCCCGAGTTGGATTATAGAATTGCAAGAAACTATACAGTGGCTGATTTTCGTCAGAAGAAAGTGACAAATAAGTTAGCCCTTCAAGAGGAAGTAGGCCTACCAAAAGACTCCAAAATCATGTTGATTGGAGTGGTTTCTAGATTGACCGGGCAAAAAGGATTTGACTTAGTGGAATATGTATTGGAAGAAATCTGCCAGGAGAACATTCAACTGGTGGTTCTAGGGACAGGGGAAGAAAAATACGAAAACCTATTCCGCCACTTTGCCTTGAAGTATCCCCAGAAGGTATCAGCAAATATCTTCTACAACGAGGCCTTATCCCATATGATTTATGCGGGTTGTGACGGATTCTTAATGCCTTCATTATTCGAACCCTGTGGCTTGAGTCAGTTAATGAGTCTGCGCTACGGTACTCTACCTATTGTTCGAGAAACAGGGGGGTTAAGAGACACTGTAGAGCCATATAATGAATATAAAAGAACAGGAACAGGCTTTGGATTTGTCAATTATAATGCCCATGAGATGCTCGATACCATCCGCTATGCCAAGAGTGTCTATTACGATAAAAAAAGGTCGTGGAACAAGATTGTGGAGCGAGCCATGAAGAAAGATTTCTCTTGGGACAGTTCTGCAAAGCGTTATGAGGGGTTGTATGACGAACTGATATAACAGAGAATGAGATGTCCTCCCTCCTCTAAGCGACAGAGTAGAAGGTGGAAAACAATCTTTACTGAGAAGGAGAATGCATAGATGCTACGAGAACGACTAGGTAGGGAGTTGCTCATTTTAGATGGTGGCATGGGAACGATGCTACAGAAGAATGGGCTGGATTTAAGCAAGGAGCTTCCTGAAACGTGGAACATTAGCCACAGTGAGATACTTATTGGAATCCATCAGGAGTATATTGAAGCTGGAAGCCACATCATCTTAACCAATACTTTTGGTGGTAACCCTTTGAAATATAAAGAAGATAAATATTCTCTGGAGGAAATCATTGGTAAGAGTGTTGAAAATGCTAGGGAAGCCGTTAAGCGGGCAGGTAGAGAAGTTTATGTTGTCTTAGATGTTGGACCTACGGGTCAGCTCATGGATCCTTACGGGGACTTGACTTTGGAGGAGGCCTATGAATCTTATCTGGAGATGATTGGTGCCTCGGTAGACGCTGAAGTAGATGGGATATATTTTGAAACCTTTATGGATCTGCGAGAGCTGGAGGTGGCGATAAAGGCCGCCAAGGAAGTGTGCAGTACTCATTCAAATCTGCCCCTATTGGCCACTGTCACATTTACAGAGAACGGTCGCCTGTTATTGGGAGGGAGCCCCCAGGAAGTGGTGAAGACCTTAGAAGGTTTGGGAGTAGATGCTGTAGGAACAAACTGTGGACTGGGACCAGCACAGATGTTGCCTATCTTGGAGGAGATGAAAGCAAATACCAAACTGCCCATTATTCTAAAGCCAAATGCAGGATTGCCTAAAGTGAAAGATGGAAAACCCTATTATGATGTAGAGCCAGAAGAGTTTGCCGCGGCCATGAAAGAGATGGTGGAGAAAGGGGCATGTATCATCGGAGGATGCTGTGGCACCACTCCAGAGCATATAAGGAAGATGGTAGAAATATGCAAGTAAAGTAGACCGGTGAACATGAGGGGTTGAAATAAATACCAAAAAATAGGGATAAAAATTGTGAAGTAATGATAAAAAATGGATAATATGACGTAAAAAGGATATGTAACAAAAAAATAGGAGTAAAGCCAGGAGGAAAGTGAAAAGTGGAGCGATATGGAGTAAATCAATTAAGACAAATGTTTTTGGATTTTTTCGAAAGTAAAGGACATACAGTGGTCAAAAGTTATTCTTTGGTGCCTTATAATGACAAGAGTTTATTGCTGATCAACTCGGGGATGGCACCTTTGAAGCCATATTTTACAGGGCAGGAAATCCCGCCTAATGTAAGAATGGCAACCTGTCAAAAATGTATTCGTACAGGAGACATTGAAAACGTAGGAAAAACTGCTCGTCATGGAACATTTTTTGAGATGTTAGGGAACTTTTCCTTTGGAGATTACTTTAAGAGAGAATCTTTGGCTTGGTCTTGGGAGTTTCTCACGGAAGTAGTAGGCCTTGACCCTGATCGCTTATACCCTTCTGTATACTTAGAAGATGATGAAGCTTACAAGATATGGAATGAAGAAATGGGCATGCCTCGTGAGCGTATCTTCAAGTTTGGCAAAGAAGATAACTTTTGGGAGCATGGCTCAGGGCCATGTGGACCTTGTTCAGAGATTTACTACGATATGGGAGAGAAGTATGGTTGTGGCGAACCTGGCTGCACCGTAGGTTGTGATTGTGACCGTTATATTGAGATATGGAACAACGTCTTTACTCAGTTTGATGGAGATGGAAAAGGGAATTATATAGAATTAGATCAGAAAAACATTGATACGGGTATGGGGCTGGAGCGTTTGGCGGCAGCCGTTCAAGATGCTCCTTCTATCTTCGATGTGGATACGGTGCTAAAATTACGTGAGCATGTGTGTAGTTTGGCCAATGTAAAGTATGGCAAGGAATATGCCATAGATGTTTCCATAAGAGTAATTACCGATCATGTTCGTTCGATTACTTTTATGATTTCAGATGGCATTATGCCATCCAATGAAGGCCGTGGTTATGTATTAAGACGTTTGCTAAGAAGAGCCTGTCGTCACGGAAGATTACTGGGAATGCCGGAAGGCTTTTTGCCAATTCTTGCCGAAAGTGTTATCGAAGGATCCAAAGATGGTTATCCGGAACTGTTTGAGAAGCAAGATTTTATCTTAAAAGTCATTGGAATTGAAGAAGAGCAGTTTGCCAAAACCATCGATCAAGGATTAAGTATTCTAGAGGGGATGATTGAAAATCTGAAGATGAACAATTCAGACAAGTGTATAGACTCTGAGACATCAGAGAAAGATAGAGGGACAGATGAAGAAAGGGAGACTTCCCCACTTGTACTATCAGGAGCAGATGCTTTTAAGTTATACGACACCTATGGTTTCCCTCTGGATTTAACCAGGGAGATTCTTGAAGAAAAAGGCATTGAAGTAGATGTGGACGGTTTTAATGGCGCTATGGAAGTTCAGAGAACAACGGCTAGGGAAGCGAGAGCGGTAAGTAACTTTAGCGGTGCCGATGCTACGGTTTATGATAAGATAGACCCTGCAGTAACCAGTGTGTTTGTTGGGTATCACTCCCTGAATGTGGATTCAGAAGTTACAGTGATGACCTCGGAAACAGAATTGGTAGAGATTTTGTCTAAAGGTGAGAAGGGAACCGTATTCGTAGAAGTAACTCCATTCTATGCCACCAGTGGTGGACAAGAAGCGGACACGGGAACCATAAAGGGACCAGAGGGAACCTTTATAATAGAGGATACCATTAGTCTACTAGGAGGAAAAATTGGTCATGTGGGAATCGTAGAAGAAGGAACCATTACTGTAGGTGAGAAGGTGAACCTTCAAGTTCAATCGGATAAGCGTTTGCTGACTGCCAAAAACCACACTGCCACTCACCTTCTTCACAAAGCATTAAAGAAGGTGTTGGGCTCTCATGTAGAACAAGCAGGGTCCCATGTGAATGATAAGAGACTGCGTTTTGACTTTACTCATTTCTCAGCCTTAACACCAGAAGAATTACAACAAGTGGAAGAGGATGTGAATGAAGAGATTACCAAAGCATTAGAAGTAGAGGCGGATGTAATGTCACTTGATGAAGCCAAAGACAAAGGTGCCGTAGCATTGTTTGGAGAGAAATATGGTGATGATGTAAGGGCAGTTACTGTAGGAGAGGATAACATCGAACTATGCGGTGGAACTCATGTAAACAATACCATGGAGATTATGGCATTTAAGATATTGTCAGAAGCAGGCATTGCTGCTGGAGTGCGGAGAATTGAAGCCGTAACTTCTGCAGGATTGTTAAGGTTCTACAAGAACCAAGAAGAACATCTGGCTGAGATTGGTAAGTTGATGAAAACCAAGATAGAGAATCTGCCAGAACGAATTGGCAACTTGATGAATGAAAATAAATCCCTACAACAACAATTAGAAGCCATGAAGCGTAAGATGGCAGGAGAGTCTCTTGGAGAGGCGTTGGACCAGGTGGTAGAGGTTAAAGGGGTAAAACTCTTGACTCAAAAGATAGAAGATGTAGATATGAATGCTCTGCGAGATCTAGGTGACCAATTGAAAGGTAAGCTAGGCGAAGGAGTGGTTGTGCTAGCTTCTGCTACAGATGGGAAAGTAAACCTAATGGTAACGGCTACAGAGGGAGCCATTGAAAAAGGAGCCCATGCAGGGAATCTGATCAAAGCCATTGCAGGCAAAGTTGGCGGTGGCGGCGGTGGTCGTCCGAACATGGCGCAAGCAGGGGGCAAGAATCCGGCAGGAATCGATGAGGCTTTGGCTGAGGCGAAGGTGGTGCTGGAAGGTCAGGTTTAGTCCAAAAAACAAAAGAGATAAGGAGAAAAATTATGGTTGATTATTCGAAAAAAGAAGGAAAGTTATACCATATTCAAGTAGGACCAGGAGATGTGGGGAAATATATAATTATGCCAGGGGATCCCAAACGTTGCAAATTGATAGCCCAGTATCTGGACAATCCACAATTGATGGCAGACAGTCGTGAATATGTGACCTACACAGGAACTTTAGAAGGGGAGAAGGTAAGTGTAACATCCTCAGGAATCGGTGGTCCTTCCACAGCTATCGCCGTAGAGGAATTGGTGATGTGTGGAGCAGATACATTTGTGAGAATCGGAACCAGTGGTGGCATGGACCTGGAGGTGAAAAGTGGTGATGTTGTGGTGGCTACGGGAGCCATTCGAATGGAAGGCACCTCTAGAGAATACGCACCTATTGAATTCCCGGCAGTGGCCAATTTTGATGTGACGGGGGCTTTGATTCAAGGAGCTAAAAAAGTTGGTACAGATTATCATGTGGGTGTGGTGCAGTGTAAAGATTCCTTCTACGGACAACATTCCCCAGAAACCAAACCGGTAAGTTATCAGTTGGAGAACAAGTGGGAGGCCTGGTGTAGACTAGGGGCGAAAGCATCTGAGATGGAGTCGGCCGCCTTGTTTGTCGTTGCCAGTTATCTAAAGGTCAGAGCAGGAAGTGTGTTTCTTGTGGTAGCCAATCAAGAGCGTGCTAAGCGTGGGATGGAAAATCCTATTGTTCATGACACCGATGTGGCCATTCGAGTGGCCATTGAAGGGGTTAGAGAGCTAATCAAAGCAGATAAAGCAAATGAAGGTAAGTGAAGAGATAGAGTTAGCATGGAATAAACGGTAATAAGAGAATAAACAAAAACTGTCTCAATCAAAAAATACGACAGGATAATGTGTGGCAAAGCACCTTAGAAAGAAAGGAGAGCATGAGAACAAAACTCTCATGCAAAAGAAAATATGGGATTAATTAGAGCAGCTTTAGGTTCAGCAAGAGGAACAATGGCAGACCAATGGAAAGACTTTTTCTATTGTGAAGCAATAGCAAATGATGTACTGATGACAAAAGGAGAGAAAAGACAACAAAA
>JGI20163J15578_10001236_pt1 | contig 10563 bp, 9 predicted proteins | sample TergutCu122P1_FD_15578 | JGI IMG/M metagenome (IMG submission 15578)
TTAGAGAAAAGTCATATCCAAGCGCCAGTTTGTTAATTTTTTGAATTCCCTCTGCATCATTGATGTTAGCCTGACGTATTAACATTAGTGTTCCCTCATTTTCAAAAATCAGAAAGCATGGTAAAATACTGTTATAAATCTTACATTTTCGGGAGTATCAATACTTTCATTTCCATACTCTTGATAAATCTTCATTGCGTGATTAACGCTGACCTGATGTTCTTGTAAAAATAGAATGATATTTTTGATTTCCTTTTGTTCTTTCCACGCTTCTGTTATCATTTCAACACGACGAACCCCGATGCCCTCAACTTCAATCAGAGCATCGGAGTTTTCTTCGATTATGTTCAGAGTTTCTTCCCCAAATTTTGCAACAATCAGTTTTGCATATTTGGATCCGATCCCTTTAATTAAACCACTGCCGAGATATCTCTCTATTCCTAATATTGTGACAGGCAAATCTTCTTCCCAAGAGGAAACAGCAAATTGTTCACCGTGCTTTATGTCGTTTTTCCATTCACCGCACAAAGTGAGGACTGCACCGACTTTCACACCTGCTAAACTTCCAACTGCCGCCACCGACTCGTCGAAACCTCTTACTTTAACCTTTATTACAGCAAATCCGTTTTCTTCATTGGCAAAGGTAATACGATGTACCGTACACTTAATCCGCTCCATTGTTTACCGCCCGTAATTATTTAGACTATTATAATTTAGGTAACTTAAACTTCATAGTAACTTCGCCTGTATCCTTATCTACGATTATTTGATTGTTTTCCAATCCTATGTCTTTGCCGGTTGACATCTTAAATAAACCTGCTAAAAACTGCATACCGTTTGTCATTACTTGTTCGAGTTCAGTCGCTGACCGACTTTCATCCGATGCAGGTTCTTTTCCAGCGGATGTTGCATCTGATGTGTGCTCATCAGATGTAACATCCGTGATTTTTTTTGATTCATAATTATCTTCGCTTAAAAGACTAGCTTGCTCGAAATCTTCCTCTGTTTCTATGTCATCTTCATACGAGTCGGTAAACTCAACTTGAGAAACTGCTCTTTCTTCTGATTGTTTTACAAATGCTTCTAATTGCTCAATAAACTGTGAGCGTCCTTTTGATGAGAAGTCAACATAATCTGTCTTACTGTCGGTATCTAACACACCGTCAAAAAGATTTTGTTTTATCATAAGCCCAACAGCAATTTGTTGCTCAATCGAATCTTGTGTAATGAGATTGTAAATAGTCAGGTGACTGCTTTTTTGTCCTAATCTGTCAATGCGCCCGATACGTTGATTCTTTTTTGCCGGATTCCATGGAAGTTCAAAATTGATTAACGTATCCGCAACCTGTAAATTAAGTCCTGCACCTCCGGCTTCAGTTGACAGAAAGATATTACAGTCCGTACTTTCTTCAAACTTCTTTATAAGTTCGCCTCTTGATTTAACAGGAACTTTTCCGTTTAGTTCGACAAAGCCGACTTTGTTTTTTCTGAGCATTTGCCCGATAAGTTTATGCATTTTAACCCACTCGGAAAAGATGATAATTTTTTGTTTGGTTTTTTTAATGTCCAATTTATCAAATAGTATAATTTCCAATTCCTCTAACTTTGGCGATACATTTGTTTTTCCGTCTATAAGGTATGTTGAATTACATACCATACGCATACTGGACAATAGTAATTGCATTTTTTTCATGTCAAACGCAGTAAGGAATTTTTTTTGTAAAATTCGAGCTATGCCCCTAGCATAGGAAGTATGATATTCTGCTTGCTGATATGATAGTACTATGGGTATATCGAATTGTTGAACATTTGGCAGTTGGCTTAATACATTTCTTTTTTCGCGACGAATCAATATTTCGGATAGTTTTTTATTAAGTTTTTGCAAATTGTAGTAGCCGTTGATTTTATTGGGCTTTTCCGAATCAAACAAACAATGTTGATATGAAAATTCCCATAACGGTCCAAGAAAATGTGGATTAAGTACACTAACCACTGAAAAAATATCTATCAGTCTATTTTCAATCGGTGTGCCTGTTATTATCAGAGTATGTTTTGATAGCAATCTCTTGACGGTTGAAGCTGTTTTCGTTTCATAGTTTTTTATTCTCTGCGCTTCATCAAGTATCAGAAAATCAATTCCCACTTTGTTTATGGCTGAAATATCGCGAAGAATCGTTTCGTAATTTACAATGAAAAAAGCATATTTATCGTCATTATACTGCACCTCTCTTTCCTCAGGGGTGCCGGATATAATGAGTGCTTTTTCATCTGTGAATTTTTCTATTTCTTTTTTCCATTGAGATTTTAATGTGGCAGGGCAAATTATCAACGTTTTATTAAAGCCAAATATTTGCTTTTTTAAAACATCTGTTGTTATAGCTTGTATTGTTTTGCCTAATCCCATTTCATCAGCAATAATAGCTACTTTCTTAAACAGCGCAAACTCTACACCTTCTTTTTGATACGCAAATAATTCGGCATTTATTTCAGAATAATCCGGTCTGTAGTTTTGTTTTAGTTCGTCCAGCATTGATTGTTCAAATGCTTGCTCTACCTTTTCTTTGACCTCCGGACGGATGCATAAAGATTCAATTTCCTCCGCAATTGTAATAAAGTCCAAAAAGAGTTTAAGTTCGGATATATTGTTACTTATGTAATTTTTCTTTTGAAAATGGCGTGAGATGAGAGTTTTCACGTTTGACGGCAATTCATGCGGATAGAACCATGTTATTTTATAATCATTTAAAGGGTCGCAAAACACTTCAACAAAAGGGTAGTTTTTATCTAATTTGTTGTACAGCTTTTGGTTGTTCTTTATTTCGTTAAATGCATACATAATATGCTTTGTGGTTCCCAACTTGTTTACTCTGGAATCCCAACTGTCGCTGTATCCGGTTTCTGATTCAAAATCACGCAGAAATATTTTGTAATGAACACCATGTTCATTTGTCAAAACATGGTCTCCATATATATTGTCCGCCCATTTGATACGATAAGATGCCTTTTGAGCTTTTTGCGCACGTTCATTAAGCACGCGGTGAATCATGCCTTCACGAGTGTATTTTTTATCCTCCGTTCTCTCTTTCGGAGTTAATACACTAAGCTCCCATTCGTATAATAATAAACACGCATATGCATTTCCATCCCACTCAATGGGTTTGCTATTTTTCGTCGGTGACAGTTCCGATACTTTATCTTGCTCATATGATAATAGCAATGAATACTCAATCGCTTCATCTTCATCTGCTTGATATATTAAAAAATCGACCTTTGACGCTGATTGAGATAAAATTTGACATTCGCAATTGTTAAACAATGCTTCTCCTTGCGAAATTTCCGCAGAGGATAATTGCGAGAGTACTTCTTTTTTAATTAGCTTCAAACTCATGTTTATAATTTTGCTCCCTCTCATTTGGTTTTGTCTACTATATCACTGAAGTACACCTAAATCAAGGCAAAATTCCATAAACCACATTATATTGTGTATTGCATACATGAAAGTTGCAGAAAAACCTAGGGCTTATGTTCTGTAAAAACTTATTGCCGTCCGGTTACAATCTCGGACGGCAAACATCCATTGCATTGGTAAAAATAAAATGGAATTATAAAAAGTAATTTGGTATAATAACGCACCTTATAAAAAAAGCTGACCCCTTATATCTCATACGAAGTGGAGGAACACTTGAATGAGCACTGATAAAACCAGTTACAAATAATATTTTATGCAATCATCCTGATTTAAATTGTCGATATAAATATAGACACGAACTATAGTGTAAAGGACATAGAAATAAATTTTATTAAAACAACAGTTTACTTTCATGCCCTAATCGTTTATAATAAGGGCGTGAAAGTAAGGTGGTTATATGAATATGTTCGATACCCTTGATTTGTTGGTGCGAGAGAACAATGGTTTTATTAAAACATCTGATGCAGTTCATGCCGGAGTTTCAAAAACTTATTTCGGAGAATACATTAAGAAACGTGGATTTGAACGAGTCGCACATGGTTTATACATGTCGCAAGATGCTTGGGATGACGGGATGTATGTTATTCAAGTTCGTTATCCTAATGCTATTTTTTCTCATGAAACCGCTTTGTATCTGCTAGACCTCGCAGAGCGTGAGCCTACTAAATATGCTGTTACATTAAAAGCAGGGACAAACTCCACCAGGCTAAATAAAGATGGAATCAAGGCGTACAAGATTAAAGAGGAATTGTTCGATTTAGGTATTGTACACAGGCAATCCCCATCCGGCAATACTTTAAGAACATATAATCCTGAACGTACAATTTGTGACTTACTACGCAGCAGAAGGAACATTGAAATTCAAGAATTACAATCAGCAATTAAGGAATATGTAAAAATGAAAGATAAGAACATTCCGCTTTTAATGAGATATGCAAAAACCTTCTCAGTTGAAAAAATTATCCGGCAGTATTTGGAGGTACTCCTATAATGATTCGTACGTCACGACAGCTAAAAGCTTTGGTTAGAAATCTCTCAAAGGGTGATAGTACAAAAGCTCAGATAATAATTCGCAATTATGTTATGGAACGATTTCTTGAGCGTTTATCAATATCGCAGTATCGTGATAATTTGATATTAAAAGGTGGTATACTGGTAGCTGCTATGGTTGGGTTAGACAACCGATCCACGCTTGATGTGGATGCTACTGTTAAGAATCTCCAACTAACAGAAGATAGCGTAAATAAATTTGTAAACGATATAATCAACATAACAATTGACGATGGTATGACCTTTGAAATAATGAATGTAGTCAATATTTTAGATGAATCAGAATATCCGGGAATCAGAGTTACAATTGACGCAAGCCTTGAAACAATGAAAACGCCACTAAAAATAGACTTTTCAACAGATGATGTGATAACACCAAACGAAATATCATACTCATACGGCTTGCTTTTCGAGGATAGAGCCATATCAATTTTGGCATATAACTTGGAAACTATCCTTGCAGAAAAACTCGAAACACTCATAGCTCGTGGTACAGCAAATACTCGTATGCGTGATTTCTATGATTTATATATTTTAGATAATACACAATCGTCAAACATCAACGATGATATATTAAAAACTGCATTTATAACACAAGTACAAAAAGAGGATCAAACGCTCTCTTAACAGATGTATATATTATTCTTGTTGAGGTAGAAAATTCTGACGATATGATGATGCTATGGGAAAACTACAAACGTAAGTTTGATTATGCTACCGAAGTTAGTTGGGAAAGCGTCATGCAATCGGTAAGAAAACTATTCAGAATTGTTACATAACCCAAACACAACAATCGAAAAGCCCTGTGAATCCGCATGGATACAGGACTTTTCGTGTTCATGGTGGAGATAAGCGGGATCGAACCGCTGACCTCTTGACTGCCAGTCAAGCGCTCTCCCGGATTGGAAAGTAAACCACCCCAAAAAATCGAAAGGTTTTTTAATGGTGGTTTTTTTGATAGATACCGCAAACGCCCTTAGTTTCAAGGGTTTTTCCGGTTGTCCAAAAAAACATTCCACCTATTTAATTTTCAACCAGTGATTAGCTTTAAACTATTTTATGTAAATCGTCAAGCAGAAAATTATCACAAATTTTCCTGCGCCTGACTGGCAGTGTGCATGCGGCTGAATTGCACCCCGAAAAAACTTTGAGCAACTAATTAAGCTCTAAAGAATTGTACTTTTATGCCTAAATATGTTATCCTTTTCCAAATAGTTCAGGCTTAAAGTGAATAAATAATATTATTTGAAAGGTTGTGTCGATATGAAAAAATATAAAAAGGCAAAAGGCGAAAAAAAAGTAGGAACAATTAGAAAAACTTTGTGTGATATAGGAAAAGGTGTGTTAATAGTCTCAATTCTCACCTTTGTTTTTAGGATGGGTACAACTGGGGCGGCTCTTTTGGGTCTCTTAGGTTCCTTTTTTAACCTAAATATCTTGCGCATGAACTTTGAAAAAAAAGAAGAAGCAAAGAAAATGGAAATATCTCACGCAGGAAAAGTAGCTGAAGCAAAAATACGCCAATACGGAAATATGCTTTTGTTGAGTTCGATAATATTTGGACCCTTACAACATTGCCTTGGTTCTTTTAGAGATATAAGAAATCTTCCACACCTACTTCAATTGTTCGATGATTTTACATTTGATGCTTTAATTTCAGCATTTTCAGCGTTCCTATCAGCAATGTTTGTTTTGCTTGTTTTATATCCTTTGTACAAGCGCAAAAAAGAATCTTGGTTTGACATCAAAAACATTCAATAAAAAACAGGTTGCATACTTTTTTTGTTTATCAAGTTTGCGGCAACTTTACGCATTAGCATAGTCCTCAGCTATTTCCTGTGTGAATCCAAATATTGATACTTTATGTTTTCCCAGTAATTTAATAAAGTCAGATTCATCCATTCCGGCGAATGTTGCTGCTTGTCCTACGGATAACTTTCCGCTTTCAAACAATTTTAAAGCAGTCAGCATTTTCATCTGCTCAGCAAATTCTTCATCGTTAACACGAAGTGATAACAGGATTTCCTCCGGCACGGTTACATTTATATTTGCATATTTCTTCATAGATGAGCACCACCCTCGTAAAGCTGATTTTTGCATGGATTCTATCACAGCAAAATAGATAAAACCAGTTACAAATAATATTTTATACAAGCGTCCTGATTCTGTAGGAGATATACACAACTTTCTTTAATTATCTTAAATATTGTTTGCTTTTTAGGACACTATGCTATATAATTAAAAAACTTAATTGATTGAGGGTGTGAAATTTGAAATACTATAATGATTTATTAACACTAGGCTGCTTCACAAGAGACGAATTAACAGCCATAACAGGAAATTACAGCACATCGGGAACTGTGTTAAATAGTTATTTGCAAAAAGGATATGTACTACAAGTAAAGCGCAACTTGTATGTAGCGGTAAATCTTGCGGATAACGAACCCATAGTTAGCAAGTTCCGCATCGCAGGAAAAATAACAAAGAGTGCATATGTGTCACATCATACAGCTTTTGAGTATTATGGTTGTGCTAATCAAGTGTCCTACCAAGTAGAAACATCTTCTCAAAAGCCATTCACTTCGTTTATTTTTAATGGGAACTCATACACTTACTTAGCTTCACGAATTAATAACGGCATTATTACTCAATCAGATGGTGTTCGTGTTACTGATATTGAGCGTACAATATTAGATAATATACATGATTTTGAAAAAATCATGGGATTGGAAGAACTATTACGATGCTTAGCTTTAATACCATCTGTTAAAGAGGATAAATTGCTTGAATATCTTGCTATATACAATAAGCAGGTATTATATCAAAAAACCGGTTACATTTTGCGATATTTTATGCGTGAATTAAATTTAAGTGAATCGTTTTTTTCAGAATGTGCCATGAAAATTGGAAAAAGCACACGTTACCTAACTTACAGGAAAAGTAATATTTACGACAAAGAATGGCAATTGATGGTTCCCGATAACTTTATGAATCTTACTACGAAAGGAGTAGAACATAATGCCGACTTATGATAAAGCAGTTCTCGGAAAAAAAGCACGAGAATTTGGATTTAATCGTGATACTTTTGAAAAAATGAGCAGACTTACCGACGTATTACAATTTATTAACTCAGAACAAGAATTAAATCCTTTACTTGCCCTTAAAGGAGGTACGGCTATTAATCTGACTGTATTTAATCTCCCTCGTTTATCTGTAGATATTGATTTAGACTTTTCTGAGAACATTGACAGAGATAGTATGACGGGTCGTCGCAAGCGACTTAACGATGTCTTGGGGCGATATATGACAGCACAAGGTTATTTGCTCAGTAAGAAGTCAAAACATACACATGCTCTGGATTCTTTTGTGTACTCATACACTAATGCGGGAGGAAATATAGATAATATAAAGATTGAGATCAATTACATGTTACGCTGCCACATACTCCCTACAATTGAAGTATCGACTCAAATATCAGACTTATTTTCGTCTTTTCCAATCAGAACACTTTCTCCAATTGAGATATTTGCTAGTAAAATAGTAGCGTTATCAAACAGAGCCGCTGCTCGTGATTTGTTTGATATGAATAATGCCGTAAATTTCGGACTGTTTTGCAATTCTGATATTACGCTATTACGCAAATGTGTAGTGTTTTATTTTGCAATTGCCGGAGATAGAAAAGCACAGAATCTTGATTTCACAAAAATGTCTATTCTGACGGAAAGAACCATCAGAACCGATTTATATCCCATGTTGCGAAATGCAGAACGATTTGATATTACACTTGCAAAAGAAAGCGTTATGACATTTTTGTCTGAGATTACTATGTTGACAGATGAAGAAAAATCCTTTTTGCAAAAATTCAAAAAGGGTCATTATGAGCCTGCACTTTTATTTTATGACAAAGATATTATTAATCGAATTCAAAAGCATCCGATGGCTGCATGGCGAATTCGGCAGTTCAAAGAAGAACTGGACGAGCGATAAAGCCGCTTGATACAAATAAAGTGTAGCAAGACGTTCCTTTACAAATGTATTTAATATTTATCAATTTATATTAACTAAATAACTGAATTCCAAATAGACAATATACCATCCCTCTGTCAGAATAAGTCTGAAAGGGGGGCATAATGAAAAGAGTATTTTGCCTATATAGAGTTTCTACAAAAGGTCAAGTTGATAAAGATGATATTCCAATGCAACGAGAAGCATGTCATGAATTTGTTACTTCTAAAGGGTGGAAAATCATTGAAGAGTTTATTGAGAGAGGAGTTTCGGGCTTTAGTGTTCCTTCTGAAAAGCGTGAAGCCATACAAAATATAAAGAAAGCAGCCATACAAAAACAATTTGACATCCTGCTCGTATTTATGTTTGACCGTCTTGGGCGCAGAGATGATGAAACGCCATTCATTGTAGAGTGGTTCGTTAAAAACGGGATTGAGGTCTGGAGTGTTGTAGAAGGAGAACAGCGATTTGAAGACCATGTTGATAAATTGTTAAATTATATACGTTATTGGCAATCTTCCGGTGAAAGTATAAAAACATCTATCCGAACAAAAACGAGAATGGAACAGCTTGTAAAAGAAGGTTTTTTTGTAGGTGGAACTGTTCCGTTTGGGTATAAGCTCTGTAAACTTGGTCGCACAAATAAACGTGGCTTTGAAGTGAATGACATATTAATTAATCACAACGAAGCTAGTGTAGTAAACAAGATTTTTGATTTGTATAGCAATGATCAAATTGGTACCTATCAAATTGCTGTGCGACTTACAAACAGTGGAATTCTTACACGTAAAGGTGAACCGTGGCGAAATGCCAGCGTTTTGAATATATTGAAAAATAATATTTATACCGGAATACGAAAATTTGGCAGCATTCAGTCAGACTACATTCCACACCTTCAGATTATTGATAAAATAACATTTGCCAGGGTTCAAAAACAAATAGATGAAAACAGACTCCGACAACCGTTGGGAAATCGTCGTTCAAAACATGCAACTTCAGTACTGTTTGCTGAAGTACTTTATTGCATGAGCTGCGAAAAAAAGATGACTATCACGCTTAATAAAAAAACAAAATACAATAAAAATGGCACAGAAACTGTTTACAATAGATTAAGATATATTTGTATAAACAAAAGCAATAACCCTCGCTGCGAAGGTCAAAAAAGCTTTTCAGCAACCATCTTGGATGAATATTTGACCGAAGTAATCAGCGACACTTTATTTTATAAAGATATCGCATTATTAGCAGATTCGGATATAAATCGACAACAAAAGAAAAAACAAATTGCAGACATAGAGGTTGAATTATATAAAGAAAAACAGTCATTACATGATCTTAAAAATGAAGTAATAAAAATAGTACGTGGAACTAGTGCTTTTGGTTCAGTTTTGATCTCTGACTTAATACACTCAACTGAAACAAAAATAAATGAACTTGAAAATGAAGCTGCAATATTAAATGATGCAGCAGTTAAGCAGGTGATTAAAATTCAAAGATTCAAAGAAATATGTAAGCAAATCAAAGAAAAGAATACTAGTACTTTTTCTTCATTGCCCCTAGCTGAAAAGCGTAAGATGGTGGAACAGTTAATCAATCGTGTTATTTTAGGCAGTGATTATCAATATATAGTGGAATGGTCTTTTGGTGGAAAAAGTGAAAGTAAAATTGTGACAACTTTATATAGGTAATATACACAAATCTATAGGGGTGCCAGTCAGTCGCCTGCGCTATTGTTGCACCCCAAAAAACACCAAATTGCACTGCAAAAATGTAAAAAATGTAAAATTTGGCGCCGGATGGGTGTATAGTTCATTCGGGGTTTTCGTAATTTATCAGTCATTCATTGAAATTTTCGTCAAATTGACGAAGCCTTGAAACGTAGTGTTTTCAAGGCTTCGTAAGTGTTGGTGGAGATAAGCGGGATCGAACCGCTGACCTCTTGACTGCCAGTCAAGCGCTCTCCCAGCTGAGCTATACCCCCTCGTCGCTTCCGCAGTAGCTGCGTTCCGTTTCCGCCGCCGGGCGTTGCCCTCCGGCGA
>JGI20163J15578_10001237_pt1 | contig 10562 bp, 7 predicted proteins | sample TergutCu122P1_FD_15578 | JGI IMG/M metagenome (IMG submission 15578)
GTACCGGAAGTAGGTTCCAATTCCTTCATAATCAGACGAATGAGTGTAGATTTTCCGGAACCACTATCACCAACCAAGAAAACGAACTCTCCCTGTTCAATTTTCAACGATAGGTCGTCAATGGCAGCAATTCCTTTGGAATACTCCTTCGTCACTCTTTTTAGTTCAATCATTCTACTCCTCCTGAAATTTCGATAGTTCCAAGTTTTAATACTCGTGAATTACCTCGCTCCACTCTCAGCCTCAGCCCGGCCTAGTAGTCGATACTCTCCATGTACCTCATATATTTGACAACCATGAGGGCGATTTTAAAGGTAATAGCATCCTCAAAGATACGCAAATCAAGACCCGTGCTTTTCTGTAATTTGTCCAATCTATATACTAACGTATTTCTATGGATATAAAGTTGTCTAGATGTTTCCGAAACATTCAAACTGTTTTCAAAGAACTTTCCAATGGTTGTTAATGTTTCATCATCAAAATCATCAGGGGATTTTCCTTCGAAAATCTCCTTGATAAACATCTTGCACAACGGAATCGGTAACTGGTAAATCAAGCGGCCAATTCCCAAGGCACTATAGGCAACAATATCCCTTTCCCCAAAGAATATCTTACCTACATCTAAGGCCAGCTTTGCTTCTTTGTAAGATTTAGATACTTCTTTGATGTCATTTACAATTGTTCCGTAAGCAATATGAATCTGCTCGCCAAAACCCTCTTGTTTTAAGATTGCTAATATTTCTTTTGCCATCTTTTCCAAGCGTTTATGATCATCACGCTCGGACAGCTCTTTTACTATAATAACATTTTTTTCATCAACTGCCGTCACAAAATCTTTTGTTTTTCCACCTAAGAGAGAACGAATGTTATCTAGGACAACAGAATCCTTCTCGTGAGAAGTTTCAACAATAAAGATAACACGTTTTACTTCGGTGTCGATATGTAATTTCTTCGCTCGGTTATAAATATCCACTAGCAGTAAATTATCCAACAATAAATTTTTAATGAAATTATCTTTATCAAATCTCTCTTTGTAAGCTATCAATAAACTTTGGATTTGAAAAGCGACAATCTTTCCAACCATGTAAACATCTTCCGTTTCACTGGACGCCAATAGTACATATTCTAGGTGTTGTTCTTCAAAAATCTTAAAAAATTGATTACCTTGTATTTCCTGGCTATCTGCCGGAGAAGTTACGAAAGCTACTACAATATCTGTATAATCTCGGGTAATTTCCGTTGTGCTTGCTAATACCTTACCTTCTACATCTAACACACAAAAATCTATCCTTGAAATTCCCTTCAACCCATCAATTGTATTTTGAAGTATTTGATTCGAAATCATATGCTCTCCCTTCTGCTTAGTACTTCTCTTGTACATTTTTCACAGTTTTTCCACCGAAATATGGGAATAAAATTTACGCAACATATATATAGTAATACATAACACCTAAAAAAGAAAGAGTAATCCGCGATTTTTTAGTCAAATTCTTAGATTATTAATAGTCTATTTACATTTTAGTCTCTTTTCCAACCGTACCATTATAACAGAAAAATGGCCATTTGTAAAGGAATAACAAAAAAGCCTTGCAAAACAAGGCCCTCTCGTTTATATGTTTATTAATTCTAACGAACTTGTGACCCGTCCGGCATGATAATTGCAGCGACAATATAAGCAACAATACCTGTACCGACACTAGCCAGTGTTATCAAGACTACTGCTAAACGCACCAATGTTGGATCCAAGTTAAAGTACTCCGCAATACCACCACACACACCGGCGATGTATCGATTCTTGTTTGACCGATATAATTTTTTATTCTCCATCTTTAATTCCTCCTTGTGTTTTATAAAATAGATGTCTGAAAGCATGCTTTCACTTCTCTTTTATAAAATTTGTGCTCTCCTGCTTTACTCTGTTTAGGAGAGCACCTCTAAAAGCTTCGCTTTTCTCGGTGACGCTGCGCGTCGAATACAAATTTTATAAAATAGATGTCTGAAAGCATGCTTTCACTTCTCTTTTATAAAATTTGTGCTCTCCTAAGCAGTTACGTTCATTTTAAGGCTCTTGGAAGGTTATGTCAACCGAACCGATGCCATTTTCTGCAATTATTTTTATATCAGCCCCACTATTGAAATAATTTTCATAGTACTGCAGTGCTTCCGCTCGCTCTTCTTGGGGAATCCCGGTCAACAACTTTGCCGGCTCACTCATAAACTCCTATTTGTTCATAGGCCCTCACCTCCTTCAAAGATATCCATAATTTTCTTCGAGTAACTCTTCCACTCTATTTTATATAAATTTAATTGTGCTTCTCCCTTTTCCGTCAACTTATAGTATCGTCGATTCCGTCCATCAAACTGAAGATCATACACCTCCAGGCAATCCTCCTTTTGCAACCTCCGCAGAACCGGATATAAGGTGGACTCAGACACATGAATTGCCTTACGGACATCTTGGGTAATCTTGTAACCGTAAGTTCCCTCGTTGACCCGCGATATGACTGCAAGCACAATCGCATCAAGTAATGCCGATCCTGTATTAAATATCATGCTGTCACTTCCTTTTCGTTTTTGTTACTGTTATAGAAGATCTACTCCCAAACAACTGTTATTCTACAATATCGTTTCTGTTACTATATTATATCTCATATAATATAGTTTTGTCAATATAATATTGAAAAAATAATCTTAAAGTTTGAGATATTGCGTACCGCCGTTATCTAATCATCTACAACTTCACTTCCCGCCCCAGCGCAAAAGAATAAATCAATCGCTCCTTCACCTTTTTCTCAGTAAGTCGTTCTAATGCCTGGGTATAATAATCCAGTTGCATCTGATATTTGTTTTTTAGTTCAATAATCGAGTTCACCCGGTCGGTTTTATAATCTAATACCACCAACTCTCCTTCTTCCTCAAAATATAAGTCAATAATCCCTTGCACTAAGATTTTTTCTTTCTCCGCTTCCACCGGATAAATCTCCGCTGCATCCACTGCCATCACAAAGGGCTGCTCCTGATACAACTGTTCGGCAATAGTAGCTTTCCTTAATCGCTCTCCTAAAGTAGAATGCAACAAAGAGAGGATATCTGCCGGTTGAATACTCTCTTTTTCTGCTTTGCTTAATTTCCCGTGAGCATAAAATTCCTGAATCCGAGTCTGTAAACTCTCCTTTGTATACGCCATGCTAAAATCAAGTAGCTCCAAAACTCGGTGATAAGCCGTTCCTCGCCCTGCTCCGCTAAGAGCCGTTTCTTCCGCCACAAAGCGAGGCAATAAAGGCACTACTATGGGTTCTTGATACAGTTCTTCGCCTGCTTCCTCGGTTAGGCTTCTTCGTTTCTTTAGTTCTGAAACAGTAAATTTAAGCTTCATCCGACCTTCATCAGCAAAGGGATAAAGATAACCTAATTGCTCCTGTAGCTGCTTAGCCATATCAGGATGGTATACCCTTTGGGTGTCAAAGTTCACTAACACATCCTTCGTAATCTCTTCCCCTAAGGCTGTGATTTCTTTTTTTTCGACAAGAAACGCGTCCGGCAAGAAAGCACAGGTAAATAACTCCTGCCGCCTATCTCTTAGCACAATCGGCAACACTAGATCTAGGTAGTTTTTGCTACCATCTATATCTACAAGAGATGATTCTATCAATGACCCCTCGCCGGTTGCTCGCTCTTTCAAGTCATTGAATTTTTCTTCTCCCTCTTTATATTGTCCTACCATAATCAGCTTTTCTTCCGCCCGGGTCAGCGCCACATACAAGACCCGTAATTTCTCTCCCAGGCTTTCCAACCGACTTTCTTCTTTAATAAGTCTCTTCATTAGGGTAGTGGAAATAGTTCGCCTCTCTAAGTCAATATCATCTAAACCAAACCCTAAGATTGGATGAATAACCAAACTGCCTTGGGCTTCTAGGTTGTTGAATCCCTTGTTCATGCCGGTAAGAAAGACAATCGGAAACTCTAGCCCCTTGCTCTTGTGAATACTCATAATCCGGACTGTATCTGCTTGCTCATCGATTAGATTTGCCTCGCCATACTCCACTTCATATTTTTTAAGCAACTCGATATAACGGATAAAATGAAACACCCCCCTGTAACTAGTCCCCTCATAAATCGCCGCTTTTTCCACCAACATGTCGATGTTTGCTTTCCGCTGGTTACCCCCCGGCATCGCTTGCATATATAAGCCAAATCCGGTTTCTTCGATGAGTCGCCACAGTAAATCATGAACCCCCATATAGGGAATCATCTCACGATAACGGCTCATTTCATGCCAAAATGTCTGTAACTTGCTACTTATCTCTTTATCACATGATTCCTTTTGACTACTCTCCTCAGATTGATTTTTCTCTTCTGCATCTTGCCAATGTTGTAAAGGTCTAATCTCTATTAATTGCCCCATTCCCGCTTGAATTTCCTCGTCCAACTGTTTTAAGCTCTCCGCCACCCACAATTGTACTGCCTGATAAAATGATTCCTTAGGATATCGACTTTTAATCTGCGCCATTTCTGTGGCTGACAATCCCACAAATGGGGAGGTAAGGACACTACTTAAGGGAATATCCTGCCGCGGATTATCCAGAATCCGTAAATAATCCAGCAATATACTAATCTCATAAGTCTCAAAATAACCCTCGCGACTACCGGTAAAAGCGGGAATATTAGCATTTGTCAAAGCACTCGCCAGTAAATCTCCCCAGCCCTTCATAACACCGGCTAAAATCACTATATCTCGATATCGCACCGGGCGAAAGGCTTCTTGTTCCTTATCATATACAATCCCTGTTCGCAACAATTCCTTGATTCGCCAAGCTACCGCTTGCGCCTCTGATTCTTTTGAGCCTTCACATAATAATAACTCTACCTTATTGGGGTTTTCTTCCATATGAGCGGGATACGCCGGATAAGAAACACCCGGATAGAGAGCAGCCTCTTCATCATACGCCACCCCACCAATCTCCGGACGCATAATCTGCCGGAAGATATGATTCACCCCGGACAACACTTCGCTGCGACTGCGGAAATTTTTATGTAGGTCAATTCGCTGGGTTTTTATGGCTTCCGGTAACATGGCTTTCGCTTTTGACGGGCTATCTTCCGCTAACGTTTCTTCCATCTTAGTATATGTATGAAATTTCTCCATAAACAAATCCGGCCGAGCCAAACGGAAACTATAAATACTCTGCTTTACATCCCCTACCATGAAGATATTGTACTTATCCTGCCAAATTGTGGAAACACTAGTTAAAATTGCTTCTTGGGTCAAGTTACTATCCTGGTACTCGTCAATCATCACCTGAGCAAATTGGGCCTGATAATCATAAGCTACCTTTGAAGGAATCAGTGCACCATCCTTTTCTTCGGTCAAAATCGCCAATGCCAGATGCTCCATATCACTAAAATCTACCAGATTCCTATTTCTTTTGGTGATGCTAAATAACCGCGAAAATTCCTTCACTAACTCCACCAACATCGCGGCGGTAGGTAAAGTGCGAGCCATCGGCCAAAAGAGGGTCGTCAAAGATCCATGGAAATAATCTCCCAGTAGTTCCTTGATGATTCCCTTGGTTTGATCACGTAACTTAATCACCTGCTCTTTCTTGCTTGCAGAAACCGTCTCATCAGTTTTTTTGATTGCCGGCAAGCGGTCAAACCGGATTTCCCGAACCGCCTGTTGCAACGCCCCAAAAGAATTAGCAGCCATTCCCCGTAGCACCATCTCCTGCTCTTTTTTCAGGCTTTCGATGTACTTCTTGGGACCATCTGCTTCTGCACAAATACCAATGCCTCGCGCCAGCAACTCCTCCACATACCCTAACCGGCGACCGGCGATAGTTTCTATCCTTTTAACCAAAGGATGGTCGCCCAAGCCTTCCTCATCTATCTGATAATTCTGTACACATAAATCCAGCCATTTCTCCGGTTGCGGATAACTTTTGGCATACTCATATAGTTTCAGAATAATCTCTTCGATTTTGCTGTCATCTCGTCCGGTTCCAATCTTATCGACAAATTCTAAAAATGCCGTATTATCCGGCATACTATAGTAGTTTTCCAGTAATTCTGCCATCACATCCTGTTTCAGTAGCTTCAATTCCCCCTCTTCCACAATTCGAAAACCCGGGTCTAAACCGATGACATGAAAATGCTCTCGAATCACATTTAAGCAAAAGCTATGGATGGTGGTAATCAGGGCATGATGAAGCAAGGCCGATTGTTGTTGCAGATGAACATTCTCCGGTTCTTTTATTAGCTTCTGCTCAATCGCCCCTTGAATCCGCTCCTTCATCTCTGCCGCGGCCGCTTCAGTAAAAGTCACAATTAACAACTGATCTACCTTTATTGGGGCTTCTTCATTAGTCAGCATGCTAATGATTCGCTCCACCAAGACCGCCGTTTTTCCCGAACCGGCGGCGGCTGATACTAGTAGATTTCGATTTTGTAAGTTAATCACCTGTTGTTGTGCTTTCGTCCACTTTCGCTCCATCCTTGATTCCCTCGCAAACTCTTCCTTAATACGCTTCTATCCGCTCTCACATCATCTATTATTCTCTCGCCAACTCTTCTTTATTACACCTCTACCCGCTCTCACACCATCCGTTATTCCCTCGCCAACTCTTCCTTGATTCTCCGGAACACTTCTCCTTGCACACTTCTCTCTTTCTCTTTTTCACACTCTCTCACTCCAATAATTTGCTCATTTAGTGGTACCAGCTTATCTAGCTTACGGTACTCATAACCGGCCAAACGCAAGTCGAACCCACAAATCGCTTTATAATCACAATACTCACATCCGGTTTGGTCACCCAACCGGTAAGGCCTTGGATCCACCCCACCGGCGTACATTTCTTTCTTAATCTGCTCTTCCTTTTTCTCGGTATAATCCAAAAGAAGCTGAAACTCTTCCTTAGTTAAACCTCTGGTGTTGGCGGTTAGCTCCCCATCTTTTTTCTTACCCATCGGGAACAATAGAGAAGTGCCACTAAGCCCCCGCTCCAGTCGTTCAATCACCTGCTCATCCTTGTGAATCATCCCGTCTAGTTTAAGCTCCTTTAACAGCGAAGGAGTTATATCTTCCTCCCGTTTTGTTTCTTCAATCTGAATCAAAGGGTCCTTAATCTGATAATAAAACATCCCGGCCGGAATCACCTCTTTGTCTGGATGCTCCACCTCTATCGCCCTCATGGCTGCCCGCAGATACACCGGCAATTGCAGTTGCAAACCATGATAAAATGAAACTAGGTCAAGTTTCTTCATTCCCGTTTTATAGTCAGTGACGGTCACATAAATTTGGTCGTCGCTTACACAAGTATCCACCCGATCAATCACTCCCTGCCGGAAGTCCCATTCATAAGCTATGGGAGTAAAATCACTGTCCGCCATCTGCGCACTGAGAGCCCACACCGAACGAGCAATCAAACGATGAATCCGATGCACCATATAGGCATTACGGGCGGTGCTACTTAATACGGTATGATCATATTGGTGAATACTTTGCGCCACGCTTTCTTCCACCAGTTTGACTTTGTATTCTTCGGTCAAATCACGCCACTGCAAGCCCTGCTTAGTTAACCGATGAGAAAATAATTCCAACGCCTTATGAGCCACATTTCCCAAATCCAACGCCTTAAAAGTATACTCCTCCCGCTCTCGAAGCCTTAATCCATAGGATAGAAAATGAGCATAGGCACAGGTGGAAAACTGTTCTAAGCGACTGACGCTCACCCGTTCGACTGCGGAATACAATTTATTTGCCTGATGTTCGCCAATCTTCTCGGCTTTTTTTTCAAAAAATGCCGCCGCCAATAAACTCCCAATCTGCCCTTTTTCTTTAGCCCACCGATATAACTCTTTCCATTCCCCGCTCAGACCATACTGCCTATTCGTTAACCCCCTCGCCAATTGACATTTCACCTGTTTCTCGGTGAATTCCCGATTGCCAAACAACTCCTGTTCTTCGTTCCAAATCGTAAGTTTTGGGAACAACTTCCGCAGCTCGGCGACTAGATAAGCCGGACGTAAGCTTTTTCCATCGGTGGAAACCTTACTAAAACTTACATAAAGACGCTTGCTTGGTTTGGTTAGATTCATGTAGAGATAAAATTGCTGAATATAAGTCTGCTCTTTGGCACTCGGCGATAGGGTAATCTGCTTCTGATTAAAGCGCTCCCGATCCCGCCCGGAAAGTAAGCCATCACTGCCCAATTGGCCCGGTAGGAAGCAGTCATTTGCCCCCACAAAAAAGAGGGCTTTTACATTCTTAATCCGGGTTCGAGTGACATCCCCCACCATAACTTGATCCGGCCCCGGCGGAATCACCCCAATCTTGGCCTCTTCCAACCCGGCATCTAACATCTCACAATATTCTTTTAGCGCAATTTTTGTAGTTCCCAGCAATTCCACAAATTTATCAAACAAATCTAATACAATGCCATAAACTTGGGCATATTCCTTGGCTAGGGCAAACATATTCTTACTTTGAAATCTTTCTTCTCGGCAGGCTAGTTGTTGCTGCAATTCCTCTTGCACAAGAAACTCATAGACCGCAACAGTGATTTCTTTTACAGTTTTGCGTGACTTGGTTAAGACCCGGTTAATGCTCGCCAACTTCTCGACAAATTCTGATCGTAATTGATTTAAGACCGGCAAATCTTCCTCTTTCCCTTGTCTTGTGGTTTTATCCCATTCCTTCTGCCAGTTCTTAAACCCACGAATCCCGACAGCTCTTACATAATTGTCTAAAATATCAACCTGATTCGGAGTAAAGCCGGAAAACCCGGTGCGTAACCAGCGAAATACACTGATATAAGAATACCCATCAGATACCATTCCCAGCAAGCTACGCAGATAATCCACATAAGCATTAAGCAAGATGCTCTTCTTATGATCCATAAAGTAAGGAATCTCGTAACTTTCAAACGCCTTTTCCAGATGCATGGTATAACCACTCATCGATCCGGAAATAACCGCAATATCTCGATAGCGCATCCCCCCCCGGACTAACTTTCGAATCTGTCCCGCGATAAATTCTGCCTCTTCTCGTGGAGTTCCGGCAGCGTGTAAGGATATTCCGGATAATTCACGAGGATATCTGTTTTTGGTATTACGGAAGATATTCGCTTCTAAAAACCCGAGTTCCTCTTGATATTCTGTGTATAAACCTTTTTGCATGCCACCATTCAAAGATTCCGTATTCTCGACTGTTTCTAGGCCTGACTTGTTCTCCCCATTTGTTAAAAACGAACTATTCTCCCCCATACTAGATATTGACTTGTTCTCAACCTTACTTGAAATCAACTCATTATCTTCACCTCTTACTTGTACGAAACGAGGTAATTGCTTGGGAAACAGCTTAATCATTTCCCCAATCTCCACTCTTTGCTCTTTGGCAATCTCCGACAAACTAGTAATCATCTGCTTGGGGAGGGCAAATAGTTGGTAAGGATTAGGATAACGATATACATCCTCTTTTTCGTCTATTACCACCGTAATCAGCATCCCCTTGCAAAGCTTCATAAGCTCTCCCAGTAGGCGATTTTGAATTGGGGTAAAGCCGGTAAAGCCGTCTAGAACAATCACACTTTCTTTTAACAAAGCCGACTGATGGGCGACTTCCCGAAGGGCACCCAAGATCTCCTCTTTGGTTATATAGTGATCCGCCAGATAACTTTCGAATCCGGCATAGATCTTGCGGATATCCTGCAATTTGTAGTATAAAAAACTATCCGGTTCCAACGACTCTATCAACTCATCCAATACCACAATATCCACCCCATACTGAGTGAACTCGGAAATCACTGACTTTACCTCGCTAATATAACCTTGCTTTTTGAGATTACCTCCCAGTACCCTAAGCTCATCTTCCATATCGACTGCAAGTTTACGTAAGATGAGATTCTTTCCTTCATCATCCAACACCTGCTTTTGCTGCCCACCGATTTCCTCAAAAATACGATAAGCTAACCGCCCAAAACTTAAGACATCTATGTTCATAATTCCCCCTCTGGGGTGTAATAAACAAAGATCCCGTTGAGTTTGCATTGTAAACTGCTCCGGCACCAATACCAGATAATTCAACTGTCGATTTGCCATCGACTCCCGAATCACATGTTGATACAAATATTCAGTTTTGCCGGCTCCGGAATTTCCCAGAATAAATTGCAGTGACATAAGCTACTCCTATGGCCAACAAATCTTCTCCGCCGCTCCTTTTAACCCTTGGGCAGAATGCTCGCTTTGATGGTTAAATCTGCTACCAATATGGCAACACTCGGACACACTTCCCTATCTCTCCAAACAGTTCCTTTCGCCTTTCTCATGCGAATCATAAAATGAGTCATCCATCCGGACAACTCATTTTATGTTTATGTTTAATTTATGTTTATGCATATGATAAACTCTATTTAATATCTCCTACCCCGTCTTCTAGCCTTCTCTAAAGATTCACGAGTTAAAACTGCGAATATCGTTAACAGAGATACCAATAAAGAAATCACAAATGGCGCTCCGGCCTCCATGTCACCTGTCAACGGAGCTCGATCCGGATCATCGGCATCGCC
>JGI20163J15578_10001238_pt1 | contig 10560 bp, 7 predicted proteins | sample TergutCu122P1_FD_15578 | JGI IMG/M metagenome (IMG submission 15578)
TGCACCGCTTCCGGCAAGGCGGCAAACTCCGGATTAAAATAGTATTTTTGCTCATAAGCACTGGCGGCGCAAAGGGTTATTTCTTCATATCCATCAATCCCATCCATCTAAAACTCTCCCAACGTCGCCACCATCACCGCTTTGATGGTATGCATCCGATTCTCTGATTGGTCAAAGACTTTGGAATATTCCGCTTCGAAGACTTCATCCGTGACTTCCATATCCTGAATATGGAAGCGCTCTCCCATCTCTTTGCCGGTGGTGGTCTTCAAATCGTGGAAGGCGGGCAAACAGTGTAGAAAAATACTTTCTTCCCCGGCCAGAGCCATTACTTCCTTGGTAACTTTATAAGGGGTTAATTCGCGAATTCGCTCTTCCCATACCTCCATCGGCTCACCCATCGATACCCACACATCTGTGTACACAACATCCGCACCGCAAACTCCTTTTTCTACATCTTCGGTTAAGGTAATGGTTCCACCGGATTCCTTCGCATACTCTTCACACAAGGCAACCAATTCTTGGTCCGGGAAATATTTTTTGTCGGTACAAGCCACAAAATGCATCCCCATTTTGGTACAGGCAATCATCAGGGCGTTCCCCATGTTATACCTGGCATCTCCCATATACACTAAGCGAATTCCTTGTAACCTGCCAAACTGCTCTTGAATGGTCAACAAATCTGCCAACATCTGAGTGGGATGATCTTCGTTGGTTAATCCATTCCACACCGGCACTCCCGCATAATACGCCAGTTCCTCGACGATTTCTTGCCCAAAACCACGATACTGAATGCCATCATACATCCGTCCCAATACCCGGGCGGTATCGGCAATACTCTCTTTGCTGCCAATCTGGGAGCCGGCCGGGTCAAGATAAGTAGTACCCATTCCCAAATCATGAGCAGCTACCTCAAAGGCGCAGCGAGTTCGGGTGCTGGTTTTTTCAAAAATCAAGGCAATATTCTTGCCCCGATAGTAATCTACCGGCACACCTTGTTTTTTCATTTCTTTTAGTTCTGCCGAAAGATTCAATAAATGATGAATTTCCGTCGGAGTAAAATCCTTTAAAGTCAAGAAATTGCGACCACGCATAGTGAGCTCTTCCTCCATTCCCATACTAAAGAGGATGTGAGTAAAACGAGGCAGAAGGATTTCTGTCGCCATTTCGTGATATCGCTCTTTGGTATGTTGATATAATTCTTCTACTGAATAAATATGATATTTGGGCACTCGCAGTTGTTTTGCACTGGCCTCTAACATCGCTAAGTATAATTCTTTTTCGGTATAATCCCGAGATAGTTTCAAGCGGAACGCAATACTCGTTTTCTCTCGCTCAGAAAATCCTTGAAACTTTTCTTTATACCAGCTATCATTATGCTCCGGTTTGATATAATAAATGAAGCCCGCTAAGCCATATAACATCCGCTTGGCATCATAATACCCGATTTTCATGTTATGGCGACTGCGTTTTCCATCAAATTCAATCGCGCTTCCCAAATCCACTCGTGGATCGATCTCATAAAGAGTGCTGCCTTCCGGCATCTTCACCCGCGGCTCACGCCCAAATCCCGTAATCCGAATGGCGATAATATCGGTATATCCGCGGCGCACCAAAGACTCAATCGGCACATTGTTAACCACCGCGCCGTCAATATAGCGCTTACCATGCAATTTTTCATTTTTAAAACCCGGTAGATAAGCACTGGCCAGCAGGAAATCCTCCATTAAACCATGAGGGATATCCTCTTTCCCTAAGTCCATCTTTTTAAACTCAGACAAGGAAAAGGTGATTAAGTAAAATGCTACCTTAGAGGCACGCATTTTCTCCTCATCCATATTTTCCCGAATCAGCTCTTTCAGTGGAGTGATATCGACGCCTCGATTAGCAATGGTATTCCGTAACTCATGAAGTACCTCTTTAAACCCCTGCTCCCCATGAAATAATTTTTCCGCCCAAGCATCATCTACATTCATCACTTTTGAAAATGTCATCTCATGCCAAATCCGTTCCGCTCTTTCAATATCCTCCATGCAAATCAGAGCCCCATTTAAAGCCCCCACCGAAGTCCCGGCGACCGCGTTAATCTTTACCCCGGCTTCCTTCAAAGCTTTCCATGCTCCCACCTGATAGGCTCCCCTAGCACCACCACCGGCTAATACTAGGCTATACTCTTTATCCAAATTCAATAATGGCTTCATAAGTTGACATATCCTCCCTTTACTACGATGGTCATCTCGAAAACTCCCTGACCGCACCTGTGCAGTTGATTTTATAAGATTGGTTCGGGTGTCGAAAGGGTCGGGCAGTGGCTAGGGGCAAATTTATATGCATTTGCAGGAGTGTTAGAACTACTTAGGAGACAGTATTTTTCTTTAAATGCATGAAAACGTCTGTTTGAACGCAGTGAGTTTCGTTTTCATGCATTTCGTGAAGGTATAACTGCAAAGCAGTTCTACCGCATGTCAAAGAAAAATCTGACTTCGAAGTTCTTTAGAACTTTTTAGTAGTTCTGCACTTCGAAACCGCATATAAATTTGCCCCTAGCCACTGCCCGACCCTTTTGACACCCGAATCAAGATTCGGTGGTCAAAAAGCGCACCTCACTGCCTTTGTCGCCTTACTTCATACATCAAAATTGCCGCCGCGACAGCTACATTGAGCGATTCCCCTTGCCCATCCATCGGGATTTTTACAAATGCCTCCGCATGGGCCGCTATTTTGGCACGTAAGCCATTGCCTTCATTGCCAAATAAAAAAACGGTGCTCTTTTGATAATCTATTGTATCATAATTATGCGCTTTTTCCAACTGTGTTCCATAAATATGCATTCCTTGCGCTTTCATAATCGGCAGATATTCTTCAAGCTCACCAATTACAAAAGGGAGACGATAAATCGCTCCCATGGTGCCTCGAACCGTCTTCGGGTTATAAATATCCACACAATCCTCACTCAGAAAGATCCCATCTACCCCGGCCGCCTCGGCGGTACGAAAGATAGTTCCCACATTGCCGGGGTCTTGCAGATTATCCAATACCAATAGATGAGCATTCTCTTTTTTTATTAATTGTTCCGGAGAGTAATGCATCTGCCGGGTCACCCCCAACACCCCCTGAGGATTTTTCGTATCAGACATGCGTGCAAATACCGTATTAGATACCAATTCCGGCTCCTTATCGAGAACCTCTAATTTCGCTTTGTTCTTTTCCCAAAAATCTACTGTCACATATAACTTTCTAATCGCTTGGGGTGGCGCTTCCAAAATCATTCGCAAACCCTCTACGACAAACACCCCTGCTTGATTTCTTGCTCGCCCTTTATTCTGTAATTGAAGGATTTCTTTTACTTGTGGATTATTGGTGCTGGTTAACATGTTCTTTCCCTCACTATAGAATGCATTTGCATCATAGGAATTCCATTGAATTCCTATAAAGATTCGGGCGCCATAAGGGGCTGGTTGTGGGCAATGGCAAATTGCCATGCATTTGCAGGAGTGCTAGAACTACTAAGCTGTCAGACTTTTCTTTAAACGCATGAAAACGTCTGTCCGAGCGTAGTGAGTTTCGTTTTCATGCGTTTTGTCAAAGAAAAATATGACAGCTTTTAGTAGTTCTGCACGACGAAACCGCATGGCAATTTGCCATTGTTCACAGCTAGCCTCTTATGGCGCACGAATCTTAACACAACCGCACTCCAAGCCTCACTGCTTGAAGCGATACCCCACCCCCCAGATGGTCTCAATATACTGCGGATTGGAAGTATCATACTCCACTTTTTCGCGAATTTTCTTGATATGTACTGTCACCGTAGCAATATCGCCAATCGACTTCATATCCCAAATCTCACGAAATAGCTGCTCTTTAGTATATACCACATTGGGATGAGCTGCCAAAAAAGTCAATAAATCAAATTCCTTGGTAGTAAAGCTTCGCTCCCTCTCATTTACCCACACTCTTCTGGCTGTGGTATCGATTTTTAGCCCACGGATTTCAATGACCTTATTTTCTTCGGCACTGCTTCCAATCAAGCGTTCATAGCGTGCTAAGTGAGCTTTCACCCGCGCCACTAATTCACTTGGACTAAAAGGCTTGGTCATGTAATCATCCGCTCCTAGGCCCAGTCCTCTAATCTTGTCGATGTCATCTTTTTTTGCCGACACCACAATTATCGGTGTATTTTTCTTTTCCCGAATTGTTTTACAGATTTCAAAACCGTCCATCTCCGGAAGCATTAAGTCTAAGATAATTAAATCAAAGCCTCCTTCTAACGCCTTCGCAAGCCCGGTGGTGCCATTGGTAGCAATTTCTACCGAAAAAGTGCTCAATTCCAGATAATCTTTTTCCAACTCGGCAATGGAAATTTCATCTTCGATGATTAATATTTTCTTGTTCATTGACTAGCACCTCCTAATGCTTTTCGAATCACAAAATGCACAGTAGTTCCTTTCCCGTCTTCGCTGGTAGCCCAAATACTTCCGCCATGCTCTTCGATAATCTTCTTCACAATAGACAAACCAATCCCACTGCCACCATTGGAAGAGTTCCTGGAAGCGTCAGTACGATAAAAACGATTAAAAATGTAAGGTATGTCTTGTTGCAAAATCCCCTTGCCATTGTCTGCCATTTCCACCTGAACGAAATTCCCCGCATCCTTCAATGTCATTTTCAATGTTCCATGTTCTTTATCGTTATATTTTATCGCATTGCCGGCAATATTATTGATTACCCGTCGAATCTGTTCCGGATCCACTATTACTTTGCAATCATCTGTTAGCTCATTATTGTAAATAAACTCCATTCCTTTTGCTTCCAAATCTAATAAAAGTTCCTCCGCGCAGTCACCAAAAAAACCTGTCGCCAAAAGTGGTGTGAAATTATACGGAATTCGATTGGCATCAATCTGAGAATATAGCGCCAATTCATTAATCAAACGATCCATTTCATTGGCTTTATTGTATATCGTCCGGATATAATGCTCCATTTTCTCGGAAGTATCTGCCACCCCATCCAAAATGCCCTCGGAGTAACCTTTGATTGCCATAATGGGGGTTTTTAAATCATGAGAAATATTGCTGATTAGCTCTTTATTTTCATGATCATAAATCATTTTCTCTTCGACATTTTCTTTCAAGCGTAATCGCATTTCCTCAAAATCTTGAAAAAGTTGTCCGATTTCATCCTTAGATTTTCCTTCAATCTCAAAATCTAGGTTCCCATCTTTAATATTATAAGTTGCTTCTCGTAATTTTTTTATCGGCGCAAAAATTATTCTATTACTCCCATAAATCATCACTGCAATCATAAAAATAATAATTGGTATATTATACCAACTCCAAATCCGCTCTAAACTTCTTGGACACGCATAATAAGCGGAAAAAAACATGTAACAACCGGGAAGAAATACAAGTACAAAAAAAACAATTATAAGTTTGAGTTTTAGTGTCATCTTAGATACCCCTTTAACATTTCTACTTTATCCAATTTTTCCCAAGGAAGTTCTATATCTTGCCGCCCAAAATGTCCATAGGATGCCGTTTGCTTATAGATAGGACGGCGTAAATCCAACATCAAAATGATTCCGGCCGGACGAAAATCAAAGTGTTCTCGGACAATTTCGGTCAATCTGGCCGCACTTAACTTTCCGGTTCCAAAGGTATCGATATTAATAGACGTTGGATGAGCCACTCCAATCGCATAGGAGAGCTGGATTTCACATTTCTTTGCCAATCCGGCGGCGACAATATTTTTAGCGGCATACCGGGCTGCATAAGCCGCCGAACGGTCGACTTTCGTACAATCTTTCCCGGAAAATGCGCCCCCCCCATGACGGGCCATGCCACCGTAGGTGTCCACAATAATCTTACGCCCGGTTAAACCACTATCCCCATGCGGACCGCCAATCACAAAACGACCGGTGGGATTGATAAAAAATTTAGTATTTTTATCCACCATGTGCGGCGGGATAACCGCCCGAAATACATGCTTTATAATATCCTCATGCAGGGTAGATTGGGCAACATCAGGATCATGCTGACTGGATAAAACTACCGCATCCAAGCGGACCGGGTTTCCCTCTTCATCGTACTCTACCGTTACTTGGGTTTTCCCATCCGGTCGCAAATAAGGCAAGGTGCCATCTTTTCGTACCCGCGCCAGCCGTTTGGCCAGTTTCTGGGCTAAGGCGATAGGATATGGCATATATTCCTCGGTTTCGTCGCTGGCATACCCAAACATCATGCCTTGGTCACCGGCCCCGATTTGATCCTTGGCATCCTCGAACTCATCTTCCTCTTTTGCTTCTAAAGACTCGTCCACCCCTAAGGCAATATCCGCGGATTGTTCATCAATCGCCGTAATCACCCCACAGGTATCCGCATCAAATCCAAACTTTCCTCTCGTATAACCAATCTCTCGCACGGTATCCCGTACTATTTTTTGGATATCTACATAAGCATTGGTGGTAATCTCGCCCATTACAAACACCATTCCGGTAGTTGTCGCAGTTTCACAAGCTACCCGACTCATCGGGTCTTGCTCCAACAATGCATCCAAGATTGCGTCTGAAATCTGGTCGCACATCTTGTCAGGATGCCCTTCGGTAACTGATTCTGATGTAAATAGTAACTTGTCCATAGCACTTTTCCTCATTTCTTTTAATAATTCTGCACTTTGAAACTGCATAGAGATTTGCCTATAACCAATAATCAATCCTTTTTGACCTGCCAAGGGGCGTAAACCGCTTCCTACTCGATACTCATATCATGATGTAAGCGTCAAAAGGTGTTTGCGAGTCCCAAAGTCATTAATTAACATGCAAGCATGAAATAATGACCTCTTGACTCTTGTATTAAATCATATCAAGTAGAAAAAAACAATCCACTATAAAAATGGATTGCCTCTTCTTTCTTAACAATCCTCTTATCGTTCGAATACTCGCTCAGGTAAGGCACCTTCCTTGCAGGGGTTGCCGCAGCTTCATTGATCCTATCTATCTCCACTGCTCTGAATAAGAGAAATATTTAACCTACTTTATATTTAAATTTTTGAATATCTTTCTTGCAGGTAGCTCTTTCAATCATCCCACCAAGACTTTTTATCTTCTCATCAAATCGCTCATATCCTCGCTGGATATAAGAAATATCATCGACGATAGTAATACCTTCCGCCGCCAATCCGGCAATACAAAGGGCCGCTCCGGCTCGTAAATCGGGGGCACTCACCCGCGCTCCCGTGAGACGAGGAACCCCTTCAATAGCGGCATAATTTCCTTCAACCTTCACATTGGCTCCCATCCGTGCCAATTCGCTTAGATAGATGAAACGATTCTCAAAAATACTCTCCGTTATCACACTGGTTCCCTTTGATAGTGCTAAGGTCACCCCCATTTGCGGCTGCATATCGGTTGGATAACCCGGATAAGGCAAGGTTTTTACTTGGGTACAGCGTAAACCACCCTTTGATACCACACGTACCGCATCATCAAACACTTCTACCTCACAACCAATCTCCGATAGCTTTGAAATGGTTGCCTCCAGATGCTTAGGGATTACGTTGCAAACCGTCACGTCCCCTCTGGTTGCGGCCGCGGCGAGCATATACGTACCTGCTTCGATTTGGTCCGGGATGATGGAATACGTGGTTTTACGCAATAACTTCACGCCGCGAATCCGGATAACGTCGGTCCCTGCGCCGCGGATATTTGCCCCCATACTATTGAGGAAGTTTGCCACGTCCACCACATGTGGCTCTTTGGCTACATTTTCCATGGTGGTTAGCCCTTCGGCCATGGCTGCTGCCATCATCACATTGATGGTAGCACCAACCGAAACCATATCAAAGAAAACATGAGAACCGCGTAAACACTCTGCTTCAGCGACAATTTTCCCATACTCTACATCGATATCAGCGTTTAATTTACGAAACCCCTTGATATGCTGATCAATCGGCCGACTTCCGATGTTGCACCCACCGGGTAAAGCCACTCGTGCTCGTTTGTATTTTCCCAGTAAGGCTCCTAACAAGTAGTATGATGCACGAATCTTTTTAATATAATCAAATTCAATGTTGTAATTTCCAATGGTACTTCCGTTTATCTTTACTGTGTGACGATCGACTCGCTGCACCGTAGCCCCAATGCAACTTATTGCCTCTAACATCACATTGATGTCATCCACATCCGGTAGATTCTCAATCATTACCGTTTCATCTGACATAATCGCCGCCGCAAGAACCGGTAATGCTGCATTTTTCGCACCACCAATCTCCACATCCCCAACCAGCGGATTTCCGCCTTTGATAATGTATTGTTCCATTTTTCACCTCATCATTTTGTCCGATAGTGTAGCTTATCGGTCCCCTCATTAATCAAAGTAGGTTCTCGTTCTTATGCTCCCCAAAGTGTTACTAAACCATCTCCCCATTTATACAAATTATGCCGTAACATGATGTCCAAAATTTCTTAGAAGTCATACAAATTCATGCGAACATGAATTAGTTGAACTTTCGACGCTAGAATCATATTATAACATATATTAAGAATTTGTAAAGACAACCGTTTGTTCGTCCGTGCAACCCGCATTATTACAGCCTTTTTTCGTGAGCTCAACCATTTATAAGTTGCTATGGTGACATCTTTTGCTGACCCGGTAGCTACTTGTGCCCCTTCTTAAGTTATACACACTCCTGCTACTTGGTGCTATGCACTTAACGCGGGAAATCTACCGGTAATGGTGGTATAAAGAAAAATATAATCGCCGAATCAACTCTTTCTTAGTCACCCCTTCAAGAGTTTCACTTTCTAAATCTGCACTAACAATGACGGTCAGATAAACCGGTTCATAAATAATACCAAAATACGCGAAATTTGTATCTACTGCCGCACTAATATCAATACCATACCTTCCCACAATGTTCATCTTTGCCAGTTCATCTTCACTAAATATCTCGCCCAAGTCTAAAAACATTTCCTGCCTCACGTAATCAGCAAAAAGGTATTGATTCGTAATGAGCAGATCAATATGACCGGCCGCAATAAATACTACTAATTTTTGCACGGATTCTATCGTCAAAGCGCCATCCATAAACATAAAAGTCGGATCTATCATAACCCTACTATGAGGATGTTCTAGTTCCAAGTGTTCCCTGATACTGACATCTCTAGCGCCCCCGTCGTCCACATGTATGCCATTAATGATGGCAATGGATAACACATCTTCATACCTGTTTTGAATGACTGTATTGACAATTGCAATAATAAGAAAAGCCAAAATGAACGGAGACGCCACCGGCAGTTTATGGTAGGCCCAGATATGAGATACCTTATCCTTGAAATTCATCCCCTTTATCTTTTCCCATTCTAGTTTGCGCTTTTCCTTTGCGGTTAAATCTGATTCGTATCTATGCACAATCTTCCTCCTTACTGCTACTAAGTGCTCTTACCGGTTCCAAAGGAATTCCTTTGCATCTATCAAAAAATAACTGTTTAACGCTCATAAAAGTAGTTCAACGTTTGCATCATCATATTTTACCAGAAGAAAAGCTATTTCGCAACAGAAAGGTCTTCCAAAAATTCATCCACAACTTCCTTACGGGTTGCCCAAGACGTTACAAAACGTAAAGCCATCTGCTCATCGCTAATCGGTTGCCACTGATAAAAACCATACTGTTGACTCAGTTTTTCTGCCACTTCTAAAGGCAAAATAGGAAAGATCTGGTTGGTTTGCGGTTCGCTTAAAAATCCATAGCCTTGCTCCTCAAAGCCCTTGGCCAACCTTAGCGCCATCGTATTGGCATGAATGGCCAGCTTCTCATAAAGCCGGTTTTCAAAAAGAGCCAAAAACTGAATCCCTAAGGTAGCTCCTTTTGCCATTAATCCCCCTTTTTGTTTCAGATGATAGCGAAAATCTGTGATTAGATTTTCATCGCAGATAACAATCGCTTCGCCACATAAGGCCCCATTTTTAGTACCTCCGATATAAAATGTATCCACCAAATCCGCCAATTCCTGATAGTTCAAATCACTCTTGGGACTATGCATAGCTGTACCCAGTCGAGCCCCATCCAAATGCAAGTATAGATTGTTTTCCTGACAACACGTCGAGATTGCCGTAAGTTCTGCTTTACTATAAATCGACCCTACTTCGGTGGATTGGGAAACAAACACCATCTTGGGCTTGACCATGTGTTCATCATGATGTCCGCGTAAAACCTCTTCTATTTCCGGTACCGTTAACTTTCCGTTTTCTCCCTTAACCGTACATATTTTATGCCCGGTGGCTTCAATAGCTCCCGTTTCATGAGTGGAAATATGCCCACTCTCCGGCGCAATAATCGCCTCATGAGGACGCAAAACCGAAGAAATAATCACCAGATTAGCGGCTGTACCACCCCCAACAAAATGAACCGCGGCCGATGGTTTACCAATTTTTTCGCGGATTAGCTGCCCTGCCTTTTTTGAATACTCATCTAGTCCATACCCTTCAAATTGACAATTCCCCACTGCTGCCAGGGCAGCCAAGACATCGGGGTGGGCTAATTCACTATAATCGTTTTTAAAACTGT
>JGI20163J15578_10001240_pt1 | contig 10556 bp, 7 predicted proteins | sample TergutCu122P1_FD_15578 | JGI IMG/M metagenome (IMG submission 15578)
GTCATTGAGCATATTAAAAATGATGGATTGGCAATAAAAAACCTGTGTTTATTAAGTGCTAATTATTTATTACTATCTGTACCAATAGGTAAATATTTCAAAAGTGATGAAAAAATTGGGCACTTTAGGCATTATTCATTAGAGCAATTGGATGAGGAACTAAATAAAAATGGATTTGAAATTGTTTTATGCAAGAAATGGGGGTTTCCATTCCATAATCTCTACAAATATGCCATTAATTATGCTTTGACTCAGAATACTTATAAAAAATACTCATCATCCAAATATGGTTTTACAGAAAAATTGGTCAGTAATATTTTATATATTTTGTTTTTTATCAATGATTTGTTTTCAAGCGGACATAATTTGTTTGTTTTGGCGAAAAAGAAAAAACATAATTGAAATGTCAATTTGGTCGGACGTCCGACCAAATTCGCAAATTCATGCCGGATTGTTTGTGCCCCTCATTTCGTCTAAAAGCCGGTAAACCGCGCGTTCAAAACGGCGAGCTTCGTTCATGTCGGCCAGGCGTACAGGCAGTAAGACTCCGCCTTCTTCCAATGCTTTGCCGGCAATGAGAATTACTTTTTTGAAATACCCGTAAAAATCTTTATTTAGCTTGTTATTAAATGTTATAGCTTGCCTGCGGCCTATATATACCTGATTGCCCCGTACCGTTACTCTCCTTCGGTTTATTGATTCTGCTTCGATTTTTTCTCTGGAAAAGGCTTTGAACTCCCGTACAGACATATTTTTGATATTTTCAAAAACTTCCTCTTTTTGACGTTTTTCCAATGCACGGTCTATAAAAAGAAGTTTACTTGGGCCGTCGCTGTCATCAAAACCGATTTCCTCCAAATCAGTCTGGTGTCTTAAAAACGCCTCGCCTATGCTGAGCCAGGTAAACATACTGCTTCTTTCCATCCTGTTTTCTGCGCAGAGCTGTTCGATATATCCGGTCATGCTGCTAAATTTTAAGTCTTTATGAAGGCCATTTTCCTTCATCCTTGCAAGCCCAACACCCATGGCCAGAATGGAAACGCGGATGCCAATTATTGTCTCCCGAATTCCACGGTCAATTTCTGCGGCTACATTGGAATAAGCGTAATCGAGTTTTACCGTGCCGTCATGTGTTTCTAAAATCTCTGTATATTCCATGTAACAAATATACTGATTTTGTTTGAATAAGACAAATTTTTATACATACTTTTTACCCCATCAAGTCACCTATAATCTACAATTTCCTGCTCTACCCCCTGGCCGGTTTCTTCAATTCGCTTCAAAAGACCTGCCAATTCAGGGACGGCTTTTATCTTCTCCCTGATTTTATCAATCTGACGTAATGCAGGTTTGCTTAAGGGTCTGCTCCAGGGGCGGTATTCATCAAACGTAGCTGCATCCATGCGCAGCGGAGTAACCTGTTTGCCGGCTAAATCCTGAATATGCTGCAGGATTAAAATGCCATCCGGGTCAAGGTCTCCGGCGTGGTAAAAAGAAAAACCCGAAGCTGCCAGGGCTTTTATCAGGGCAGCGGCAGCTCTGTTGGAATAACCGCCGGCATAAAGAAAGCAATCAAAACGGGATAGCTCTTTGCTTTTGCTGTGTTTCTGTGGATTTCCCAAAGCATAAAAAGTTTCTTTATTTTCTATGGTTAACAGCGTTTTTACATTTTTTTCATTTTCAGTATCGATGAGTTTAATCGACTCAATTTCTTCTGCTGACTCAAGAGGAAGGCCAAGAATATGCCCGCCTGCATTAATAAGAGCTGTTTTTTCATTTTTATATTCAATTACTATTTTTCCTGAAATCATCGTTTCAGGATAGGAGCGTTCCAAAAAAGAAAGGTTGGGCATGGAGATGTTTCTTTCTGCCCGGGACAACAATGGGTTAAACAGGGCAAGAAGTTTTTCCAGGTGTTTTGAATCCCGGAAAAGCAAAATTGAAATGGAGCGGCTGGTGAGGTTTTCAGGCTGTGAAGGCTCAGAACAAAACTCCAAAAGGCGGATAAAATCTTCCATGTTTTGCAAATTAATTCCCTGGCCGATGTCTCGGGGGCTAAAGTGCAGGGAGAGAAATTGCAGAAGGGTTATTATTTTTTCTTTTTCCGGATTAGCCGTACTTTGTTTCAGGGATAAGACTTTGCTTTCAAGCAAAGCCTTGATTTTTTCAGCTTCGGTTTTTGGGAACAGCTTGCCGGCTTCTTCGAAAAGCTTTTCAAAATTTTCGCAGCTTAGGGTTTTTAACTGTTCACCCTTACCCCATTTTTCCCAGTTGAGTTTTATAACCCCTTTCCGCTCAAGGGATTCCGCGGCTTCAAGATACGAATCTCTTTCGTTGGGGTCTACATTATCAAAGTTCGGACAAAACACAGAAGAGCGCAGCCGCAGGGTTTTGCGTTTNTCTTCTGTTTCGCCTGCTGAAGCAAAATAATTGCTTATTANAGCNTCANTTATTTTTTTTTCCCAGCCGGTCATTCTGTATTCATCCCGATATTTATCTCACTNATNTCAACGGCATCAATGTGGCAGTCTCTTACTTTTACCGCGCTGCCAAAGCGGCTTATCACATTGACCCTGTCCATATAAGGCGCAATGGCTTCAATTTTTTCCGGCGGAACCGAAGTGATGATTTGCAGATTCAGATTATTGTAAAACGAAAGTATCTTGCCGATCCGTTCATCATCCATGCGGTTAAAAGCCTCGTCAAAAATCACAAGGCGCACGGTGTTTTCCGGATTGGCCTTGTAAAACCGGTAAAAGCTCGCTGCGATCGCAACATAATACGGGGTTTGCGATTCGCCGCCGGATTTTTCCTTTAACACTTTTTTGAGGGAAAGAACAACAGGATGCCCTCCTTCATCAAGATTATCTGTTTCCCTGATCTTTATGTCGTAATGAAAATATGTCCGGTAATCGCAGATAGCCTTAAGCTCTTTTGAGTCAAGCGGAGAATCAAGAATGCGGTTAAAAAGCTCTTCAGCGGCTTTACGTTCCGCCGGTTGTTCAAGCTGGGAAAAGAGGCCGTCCTCAATCGCCGGTATTTTTGCCGCAAGGCGAATCACTTCGATTTGACCTTTTCGCTCGGCCAATTCTTCAAGGTGAAAAGCGTACTGATCATGGCCAAAATGAAGCGTTCGCAGAATCTCGTTAATTTCCTTGAAGCTTTCTCTCGCTTCTTCGATGCGTTCGTTAAGGCGGGAAATAAAATGATCTTTAAATTCTTTTTCCGCGTCTTTGTATGCCCTTGTTATTTTTTCGCGGTATTCGGGCAGTTCCGATGTTTCAAGGCGTTTCAGCAGAGTTTCCGCAATTGTGTTTTCCGCCGGTTCCATTCCCAAAAGAAAATGAAATTCCTGTTCGTAATCCCTGACCAGCTTTGAATACTCTTTTTTGTTGGTCTCAGCGTGAGTCTTGAAATTTTTCAATGTTGATTCGTAGGTATTGCTGAGTACGGAAATGTCCGCTTCCGAAAATCGTTTTTTTGCGTAATCTTCGCACTCGCCAATCATTAAAGGGTTGGCGCTGCCAAAATTTTTGACGGCCTCTTCTTTTTCTTCCAGGGATTGGGTATAGCGATCAAGCTCTTCACGGCATGTTGCAAGTTTATTTGTAAAACTACCCAGACGATTCTGCAAGCTGTCGTTGTCCCCTTTCAATAGATCAAGATGCGCTTCCAGTTCACAACGTTTATTTTCCAGATCACGGAATGATTGGGTGTCTATTGCGGCAAGGTCTTCTTCTGCCGCAGCGAGCTCACTTTTTAATTGAATAGAAGCTGCGATAGATGGAAAAAGGTTTTCTAATTTCGGCAGGAAACGCAAAACGCGGTTACAGCAATCTTCGCAGCCGCGGGCTTCGCGTTCTTCTTTTTCAGCAGCGGTAAATTCCGCCTCTACACGCTGGGCTTCGGCACTGAGAAATTTCTTGCGCTGTTCAAGAGCGGCTCTTCCCAAATAATGACGGCGGTAGATATCTTCCCTAATCCGTGACGCTGTATGATTGGCGTAAGTCATGCACTCTTTTGTAACCGCAGAATCGTGGGATTTGAGATTTGCGAGATCGGTTCTCATCACTTTGCCAAGAATATAGTCGATGTAAATTTTTGCATAAGCTTCGGCTTTGACGGTTTCAGCAAGGGATCCCGGTTTGGCCGCGGCGCCCCGCATTTTTTCGATATTGGGAATAAAAGCTCCGGCAATGGAGCGCGGAAGACGGTCGTAAACTTCGAGGGCTTTTTGAAACATGGCAGGATCGACAAGGATCGCAAAGCGCCGCGTATTAAGCCAGCCTTCAACAGCATCTGCCCAGACGGGGTCGCTAATCTCTGCTGCTTCCGCAAGAAAAAAAGTTTCAATGCCGGCTTTTTCCAAAGCGGCTTTTAGTTCCCGCGGGGCATCCGGAAAGCGAAGTATACCCTTCTCCAAATCTGCAAGTTCCGAGCGTATGTCCCTTAATAGCTCGGCGGCTTCATTTTTTTTGCGTCCGGCAGCATAAACATCGTCCTGATGTTTTTTTAGCTCAGCCGCCAGAGCATCGCTTTCACCGTCAAAGTCCTCCGTCAGAGTGCGGTTCAATAGGGCTTCACACTGGGACTTGAGTTCAGCGTACTTGGCGGCATTTGTTTCTTCTTTTGTGAGGTCTTGCCCAAGCCGCTCAATCCTTGTGCGGATTTCCTCATATAGACGGTGAGCATCGTTTGCGGTAAGACTTTGAAGCAATGCCCGAAGTTCCTGCTCAGTGTCAAGGCGTTTCTGGTTCAGGGAGACAATTTCCCGGTTTGTAAAATCAAGCTTGTTCTGGGTGTCAACAAGCAGGCGCGAGGCGTTGTCTTTTTTTTGTATTTCGTTTTCGAGCTCAATTCGCAGCTTTAGGTATTCCTGTTTGAGTATAAGCCCGTCATAGTTCCGCCACTCCGCAGCTTTGGCACAGATTTTTTTCAATACAGCAATTTTTGCAACAGCCAATTTTGCCTGGCGTTCGGCTTCCTTGTAATTTTCAAGGTTATATTTCATGTCCTGAATCGAAACAGGGTTTTCGTCCAGAATAAAATCGCAGACAAACTGGTCGATTGAATCCAGGGGTTTAAAACCGACGGAGCGGGTAAGGGAATCCAGATAAGGATTTATTTCGGGCTGCCTTTTGTAGACCCCAAGCCTGTGGGTTAAATCCCTTATATACTCTTTTTTTGTCGGATGATTGTATATGTTTTTTCCTGCAAGAATATTTTTGAACTGGCGGGAATTCAGAAGCTCGTTTTTTTCGCTGCGAACAATTATTTCGTTTATGGATACGCCGGGTTTATCGTTTGAAGGGCCAACCCAGAAATGTTCTGTATAGTGATTGTCTTTATACGCCTCAACACAAACCCCGCAGCAAAAATTTCTGCTAACGCCCGTTTCGCTGACATGACGCCACTGAAGCATCACATGGGCAACAGTGTCGCCGCGGCGGTATTCTGTAGATTCGCTGCCGAGCTTGCACCTTACATAACCCATAAGGTCGCGGCCTCCGCCCCTGCGCTCATCGGCGGCGGAATTGAAACGCGTCATTCTGAGGTTAGCCGCCATCACGTACTGAATGGCGTCAATAATTGTTGACTTGCCGGAACCGTTGTCCCCGGCCAAAAGACAGCGGTTTCCTATCTCAATTAACTCATCTTCAAAATAATGCCAGTTAACAAGCCTCAGGCGTTCCAGGGTGATCATTCTTCGCCTGCCTCCGTTTCTGCATCTGCTGTCTCATTATCAGCTTCCAGTAATTCCATTGCCGCATTTAGGGCATCCCGATTTATGCTTAGCGGGATGCTTGGGTAAAGCTGAATGATCCCTTCGGGGTCTGAATAATCGTGGGACTCAACTGAAATCAATTTGCATGAGGACAGCCGTCTGAGTACATTTATAAGAGCGGTTTTTTTTATTTCCTCTCCGGTCATGGCGTTGAACTTGTCCTGAAAATCCCGGACACTAATAACCGGAAATTTTGTTAGTGTTACTTCGATTCTTTTTTCTTCGTAAATGAGGCGCAGGACAAGGGCAGCGCAAATTTCATCTTTGGAAAAATAAAGCCGGGTATTTCCTGAGCCGCGAAAGGCAATCACTCCAAGGCTTTCGTCCCGTGTTACGGAAGCGTTCATGCAGGAAAACCACGCTTCAAAGAGAGCGATATTCCTGATGGTAAAATCGTAAAGTTCGCGCTCTTTTTCAATGCCCCTAACGATAAATGTTTTTGTCACGAGAATCTGCGCCACCGTTCTAAAGCGTTCAAATTCTTCACTTGAAAGTTCGCGAATTAAAACGAGGGCGTCAAGATCCTGATTCATTTAATTTCCTCGGCGATACGGTTTTTTTTACGAAAGCGAATATCAGGCACCACATAATCTGCTGCTTTTACTGAAGCCTTTTCCTCATCTTCTATAGTNTAGCCGAAATTATTCCGCGAATCTCCATAGAGCAGGGCATAAATAAAACGGATATAAGAATCCTCTCCACTGATGAGTTCTTGAGGGATTAGGGGGCGGTCTTTTCCGCCATGCTCGTCGAGCCAGGTGTCAATTTTTTTGATAGAGAGCCGCTTTTTCATGCGCTGGAAAAATTCTTTTTCGCTTTCGGCAAGAGCTTCAAAGTCAGCTTTGGAAGGGGGCGTACTGAAGTTTCCTTCTTCACGTTTTTGGCGGAAGGCCAAACTGGAGGGAGAAAGAAAGCCGATGCGGTAAACATTGTGGGTTAGACTCAAGCGGACTTCGTCGTTGCCGCTGTAAATGGCTTTTATCAATAAACCAATCTTTCCCGCCACGGTACTGTCGGGTTCGATATAGGCTTTTATAATTTCGGTACTGGAGCGGGAGTAAGCTGCATTTCGCCGGTCGATTTCATCCTCCAGCGGATCCACCGAACGCAGGTCGTCCCGAATTTCTTCTAACATGGTCTCCAGTTTTTTTCTGCACTCCTGGCGGCTTGCCTGAAGTATACGCATGTACTTGCCCGCGCTTTCTTCCAGCCATTGCTCATCCTTGAGCAGCGCTGCCACCTGTTTAAAAATGCCCTGGCGGTAGCGGGAAACATTGTCGGATGTTTTGAGCCGCTTGTAGGCCTTGTCTAATACTTCTCCCATATAGAGATCGTAGTGCTCATGCAGAGCCGATGCAGCCCGCTCCCGCACTGCTTTAAGGTTTAGATTATCGTAATAACCCTTTATACTTTGGGACAATACTTTAAGGGAGTCGATTAGGGAGCGGCTTTCTTCATGCGCTTTTAAAACCGCATGATGACCGTCTTTTTTGATGGTTTCCCCGCAAAGCATGGAATAGACCGTAACAACATGACTTTCGTATTCGGTTTTAAGTCCGCCGTCAATGTCCGTTAGGGCTTTCATAAAGGGTTTACCCCAGGCAGTGATGTTGATTACCTTCGTGAAATCCGCCAGGGTTTCTTCACCGAGCCAGCCGGCATTGATAAGCCGCTTCAAAAACCGGCTGGCTAAAGAACGTTCATCAGCCTTTTGGGATTCGACAGCACGGTCTTCCGGAGGGAAATCCAGTCCGGAATGAGACTCGGCGGTAAATTCCGTGTTGTCTTCGGCTTCTTCAGGTAAAATATCACGGTGCAGGGTCAGATAGTTCATAAACTCGCGAACTACCAGTTCCCGTTCAAGACCCCGGGAGTTTTCCTGAAAAAGGCGGTAATATAACACCAAAAGTGCCGCATAATGCTTCCGGTTCACACCTGACAGAACAGAGAAAAAATTGTCGGGCAGAATGGAAAAAACACCTGAAGGCATTTTTCAACGTTAGAAAATGGGGGAATTATTGTCAAGGCGGGTATGAAAACACCGCTTTTGTTTGCGTTTTGCCGTATTTTATGTTAGAGTAGGATTGGTGGTTTTATGAAAAAAATAAAAAACTCCTTGCTGCTTTTGGTGCAGCGTTTATGGATAAGTTTGGAACTTTTCAACCGGAACGGGCTGACGAATCATGCTGCTGCCTGCGCTTACGGATTTCTCCTTTCAGCGGCGCCGGCTCTGCTTTTTATTGCCTTTTTTATTTTGCGTACCCTGGCCGCATCTCCGGAACTGGCTGAAGATATGCTCCGGCAAATTGCTCCCCTTTTTGCCGTTTTTGATATACAGGATAGTGCAGATAATTTTTTTAGTGTCTCAAGACCAGGATTGGCCGGGCTTATCCCGCTTTTTATGATTTTTTGGACAGTTCGTATTTGTGCCCTCTCAATCCGTCTGGGTCTTGGGATAATTTTTCCGGGGCCAAAATCCATCTTCAGGGACAATGCCGTTACCCTGGGTTTTGGGATTCTTACCATGCTTTTCATTGTATTTATCCTTTTTGCTTTAAGACAGGCTATAAATTTTTTATACTCTCCCGGTTTTTCGTTTCTCAATATATATTCCCCGTTTCTTATCCGGCTTTTTTTCATGTTTACTCTGGGTCTTTTGATTTTGGCGGCATACCGTTTTATTCCTGCAAATCACCCGAAGGTAAAAAACATAATTCCCGGGGTGTTGATTTGTTTGATTTTCTTTATGATTTTTTCTGCCGGTTTTTCTCTGATTATCAGCCCCGACCGTTACAATTTGCTTTACGGGGCATTGGGAAGGCTTTTTCTTTTTCTGGTAAATGTGTATTTCTTTTTTGTGTTTTTCTTTTTTGGCGCTCAATTGATCCAGGTACTGGGCCTTTCCGATGCTCTGCTTTTTGCCAGGTTTAGGAGATCTCATTCAAAACTCAGCACCCCTCATTTGCTCCTGGACAGACTTTTTTCCGCTCCTCCCGGTCCCCTGAAAAAATACACCGGAGTTTATAGAAAGGGTGATTTCATTTTTACCCAGCACAGCCAGGGGCAGGAGGTATATTATATACTCTCCGGCAAAGTTGGGGTTTACCTGGATACCGAGTGCCTTAACAGAATTGCCTTTATCGAAGAGGGAAATTTTTTTGGCGAAATGGCTTCCGCTACCGCAGAAGAAAGGGTTGCGTCAATTAAAGCAGAGACAGATGTTTCAGTGATAATTTTGCCGCCTGAACTTTTTCATACTGTTCTTCAGATTGATCCGGATACCAATAAAAATCTGATCAAAACCCTTTCAGAACGGCTTAAATCCGCTGATCAGCAGATAATGTCGGGTTTTCAGAATAAGTAGGATAATTAGTTACTGTGTTAATTTGGGAATTAAAAACCACACCCCGCCGCAGCTACTGGAACGAACTGCTGCGGGGCTGGGTTTATCTTCTTATGTCTTAGCTTATGTTCGATTCCTGTCTAAAACACATACGGTTCTGTGACCCGGATTAAAAAGATTATCAATACACCACTGGCATGATGTGCATTGCGGATTATAGTTTGGATCGTTCTGCCATTTAAGCGGTAAATCAGGCTCGGCAAGTATGGTTCTCCCCATAGCAAGCGCTACAATCTTGTCGTTAAATCTAAGAGCTTCTTCCGCCATATCTACATTCCTTATGCCGCCTACAAGTATCAGGGGAACGTCAACGCTTCTGGAAATTGCTCTCGCAGCCCGTGAGAAAAAGTTTTGGTCTTCTCTGGAGAGTATGTATCTCGCAAAACGGGCACCCCATGCAAAACCGCTTGTTTTTACTGCATCAATACCTCTGTCAGCAAGGCCCTGCACGTAGAAATTGGTTTCTGCCTGGGAGCTGCCTGGCTGGACACTGTGTTCATCGGAATTTATTTTAGCAATAAGAGGGAAATTCCTGCCCACTGCCCTGCGTGTAGCTTCAAGAACTTCAAAAGCAAAACGGGCACGATTTTCAACGCTGCCGCCATATTCATCTGTTCTTGAATTGCGAAAATGAGACCAAAATTGTGCTGCCAGATAACCATGGGCAAAATGAAATTCAACAGCATCAAAACCGGCATCCTGCGCCAATCTTGCCGTATGTGCAAAAGCGCTTACGCCGCGTCTTACGTTTTCATTGCTCATATTGTTAACAAAAAATGGAGCATTTACAGTGCCGTTCATCATTATCTGTGCACAGATTTTGGCTCCATTTCTATGAACGATGTCCACAACCTCTCTGTATGCCGGTATTTGGCTTGCATTTGTAAAATGGGGAAAAATATCGCCATAGGCATCTTCTTGCCAAACAGCCAGACCGCCGGTAGTAAGCATACCAATGCCGCCCGCCGCTTCTTCTTCAAACATGCTCAGCAAAGCACGAGTAGGGTTGCCGTTAGCATCATAGCGGCGCTCTGCCATAGCCGATCTAATAATCTTGTTTTTAAGCGTAAGGGTACCTATTTTTGTCGGTTCAAAGATAGGTGATTGCCTTCTGCCTGCGGCACCTGCGGCGCCTGGCGTAGCGCAGGCGGAAAGAACCCCTGTTGCGGCAACAGCAAGGGCTCCCGTTGCTGCACCTTTGATGAAATCTCTGCGGCTAACTTCAGAACCAGGTTTTTTTTCTTCTTTTTTCTTCTCGTTCATTAATTTCTCCTATATAAGATAAGCTATTAGCGCCACTTAAGCGTTAAGCGCGTAAAACTAGTTTGTCTTATACAAAGTGACATGTCAGTAATAATTAAATTTTTT
>JGI20163J15578_10001241_pt1 | contig 10545 bp, 4 predicted proteins | sample TergutCu122P1_FD_15578 | JGI IMG/M metagenome (IMG submission 15578)
AGCGGACGACGTCCAATAAAACGGTTTTACTGAAAACCTGATTTTTTAGCGAAGTAAACAGCTTCATATTTTTTTTGCCAAAATACCGTATTAGGTTATTGGACTTTCCGTAAGGATAGCTGGCTATTTCCGCATTATCAAATCCCATAACGCCGTTTAAGACTTCAAATAACAAACCTGAACCGCCGATTGAATGGAAACGAATTGTTTCACCGGAATCTTTGCCATTTTTATCGATGTACATCTTTATATAAGAAACTGCATCACGGCTCCATTCGGTAATGTATATGTCGTATTTGATATCAGGGTATTCCCTGAAAAAAGAGATAATGCCGTTTTTAATGGCGAATTCTTTGCCTTTTACCCATTTGGCGGCAGGGTTAATAATAAATAAATGCTTCATTTCACCCTGCACAAAAACGCTTATGTTTATCCCTGACAAACTCATTCAAAACAGCGTCTAATTCCCGCACATCTACCGGCTTTGAAATAAAACCGTCAAATCCCTGTTTTTTAAATAATTCATCATTGCCTACCAAAGCATTTGCTGTCAGTGCCACAATCACGCCATTATATCCCATTGACCGCAGCTTACGCGTTGTCTCTATTCCATCCATCAGCGGCATCATGTGATCCATGAATATGATGTCGTAAATCCCGCCGTTTTCTACCTTTTCAATGGCCGCAAAACCGCTAATAACAGTTTCGATTTTTAATTCATAAGGCAAAAGCATTTCTTCCGTAACATATAAATTTATATCGATATCGTCTACAATTAACACTTTTCCGTATGGCATGGGTTCGCGCCTTATTTGCTCGTCTGAAAATTGTTTTTCCCTAAAAAATGTGAAGTTACGCAGTTTTTCGGAAAGCTCATAACCGATGGGTTCGCATTCAACGGGTTGCTGCTGAACAGAAACCGTAAATATGCTGCCTTTGCCGTATTCACTTGTTACTTCAATTGTACCGTTCATCAATTCAGTTAAATTTTTNGTTATCTCCAGCCCAATGCCTGTTCCTTCGATAGTCCGGTTAGCTTCGATATCGAAACGCAGATAATGTGAAAAGAGTTTTTCACAATCTTCAGGTCTCATTCCCTGCCCCGTATCCTCCACAGTGAGAAATAATTTTATATTTTTATCACAAACCTCATGTTTCACAGACAGCTTAACATACCCTTTTTCGGTATATTTTATGGCGTTTGACAATAGATTATTTATTATCTGTTTTATCCGCAGTTCATCACCTATCAGTCTTGAAGGAAGGTTTTTATCAACGTCAAGTATAAACTCAATTGGCTTTAAACCTATCCATACGATATTCAACTGCACCGTATCATGAATCAGGCTCGGCACATCATACTCGAGAGGAACAAGTTCCATTTTTCCGGTTTCTATTTTTGACAAGTCAAGAATGTCATTGATAATACCAAGCAGATTGCTGCCAGAACTGTAAATCTTTTCCAGCGACGAAACGTATTCTTCCGGCAAATTTTTCTTTTGAAGCTGTATTTGCGATAAACCCATAATTGTGTTCATGGGTGTGCGGATTTCATGTGACATGGTTGCAAGAAAGCGGCTTTTTGCCTTGTTGGCTTTTTCTGCATTTTTTGCCAATATAACAAGTTCAGAAATATCCTGAATAAGAATGATGTATCCCAGCATTTTTGAATTATCATCTGATATTGCGTCAATTGTTGCAGCATAATAACGGTCCCTGTCGAGTTCAAACTTGACATGAGCAGAAACAGTGTCATTTTTCGATATATTAAAAGGCCAGTTTTTTATTTTATCTATCTTACTGTCCTGCGGCATTGTTTCCAGCTCAGGAAATATTTTTATCGCCGATTCATTTGCATGAAGAAAATTATTCTCTGAATCGATCAGTATAAATGCCTCTTTAGTGAATCTTAAAGCCATTTTCATTGCTTCTGAGAAAATATCAAACATGTTAAGTTTTACGACATTAAACCAGATAAATATGCTGGAAAACGCCANTGCAATTGATGTTAGATGTATTCCGGCATCAGCAATTCCCCCGATATTGGCTGAATATACGGGGTTAATAACTGCAGGGACAAGAGGCATAAAAAGAAGCATTAAAAGATTAACCCGGAATTTGGCGCTCCAATTAATCAAGCGGTGTATTATCATTATACTTGAAATTAAAACACAGAACAGGTTGTAAAAATGAGGAAAAAACCTGAAAGGGCCGGAGGTTCTGGCAAGCCCCTGATAAGTGCGTTCGGAAAACCCCATAGTTGCATAGGTCAGTCCGTGAATGTGCGTTGTCCAAAGTAACACCACAAATATAATGGGCAAAATCAGCATGGGCACCCTGAAGTACCTGGGCAGTTTTATTTTGCAAAACTCGGCAATAAAAAACAGTATAAAAGGTCCCATAAAATAAGACCCGAGGATTTCTACTCTTTTTGCGTTAAAAGCTGCTTCCATTGTGGTTGAAACGGCCCCCAGGAAAATTCCAAGCAGATACAGGAACAAACACAGCATCACTGCGGTAAACCACATGGTTTTTTTTCCATCCGTCCGCAATACTGTGAAAGCGCCAAGAAATATTACTATTATCATCGATATGGCCAAAAAGCTGAGATAAATTACATAACCCATTTTTTACTCCAATGCAGCAGTGCAACTCTGGTCTTGTCATTTTCCTCTATTGCTCAAACAATATCAACCGATTCGGAAGCGTTTCCCGGAGAACTGACTATTTTTCCTGTAACAGACGCCAATCTCTTCATGCTGATTTTATCCAAATTGTCCATTAAGTATATTATTATCAAAATGGAATATCAAGTGCTTAAATGATCAGAGCAATTTTTTTACTTGACACCTCCAGTTTAACAAATTAAGCTGAACCAAAGACAAAAAAAATGAAAAAAACAGCATACGTTTTCGTTTTTTCAGCACTGTTTTCGGGCTGCCAAAATGGACACGTTTATCAACCTTGCGGTTTTCCCCTTTTTTCTTCGCATATATACTGGATAACCGGCGCCGCCGTGTTATTTCTGGGATTAATAATTTTCCTCGTAATTTTAAACACAAAGATAGCACGGAAAAACAAAACCATACTGGAAAAATCGGCAGCGCTTAACGATATTCTGCAAAAATCAATAATAGCAAAAAAAGAAATCGAACTCCGGGAAAGAATGTTATTCGCGGTCAACAATGCGGCTCATTTGCTGCTTACAGCAGAAAATGAGAGTTTCAGTAATTCGCTGCTTTCCAGCATGGAGATTATCGGTAATTGTGTGGATACAGATTGTATAGAGCTTTGGCAGAACGAAATGAAAAACGGTGAGCTTCATGCTGTTTTGAAACATTATTGGCACAGCGAAAAAGGCAGCGAGGCAAAATCCATAACTGCAATTTTTGATTTTCCCTACAGCAAGTCGCCCGGGTGGGAAATCAGATTATCGCGCGGCGAAATAATTAACGGGCCTGTTTCCGGTATATCAAAAGCTGACAGGTTATTTTTACTCCCCTATTCGGTAGCATCGATACTGGTCATACCGGTGTTTCTTCAAAATCAATTCTGGGGGTTCTTTTGTATTGACGATTGCCGCAAAAGCCGCACATTTACGAAAGACGAAGTTGCCATTCTTAAATCAATATGCTTAATCATTGCAAGTATCATAAACCGTCTAAACTTAACATCAGAAATAAAAAAATCCCAGGAACGTGCACAGCTTATGCTGGAGTCTATCCCTATATCCTGTGTCCTCATAACCAAAAATTATAAGCTCATTGACTGTAACAGCGAAGCGGTAAAAATTTTTAAACTAAGGGATAAACAGGAATTTCTTGAACGCGCATACGATCTAATGCCGGAATATCAGCCGGACGGATCGAATTCCATACTGACTATGCAGGACAAGATAAATGAAACCTTTGAAAAAGGCAAATGTTCATTTGAATGGGTGCTTTCATTGCTTGACGGTACACAAATTCCGGTTTTGTTTACCTATGAGCGTGTATTTCTTAACAAAGGGTATCTTGTTTTGGGAAGTATTCAGGATTTGCGAAAACAAAAGCTGGCCGAAAAAGCTCTTCAAAATGCCTATAAACACTCTAAAATCATGCTGGATTCTATCCCCATTTGCTGCTGTCTAATCACAAAAGAATTGCGAATTATTGACTGCAATAACGAAGCTCTGGTTTTGACTGGCGCAAACTCCGTCGAAGAGTTTCTTGATAACTACAACCAAAACAGGTTTTTTCCGGATTATCAGCCAAATGGGCGTGAATCCGTGGAAATGGGGCTTTATTATGCGAAAAAGGCCAGTGAAGAAGGCAAATGTACATTTGAGGTGACGTTTCAAACACTGAACGGTACCCTGATCCCGGCACTGGCAACTTATGTGCGAATCGAATACAACAACGATGACGGTTATATAATTTTGTCCTGCATACAGGATCTCCGCGAAATAAAGCGGATGACAGCGAGAATTGAAGCGATTATAAACAATCTGCCGGGTATGGTGTTTCAGCAGCTTTATGATCCTCCAAACTATACCTATACCTTCGTAAGCAATGGATGCAAGGAACTAACAGGATATTCACCAGAAGAACTGATAGGCAAAAGTACAACACAGATTTTGAATGTATCGCATCCTGATTATAATCTCAATTTCGTTGATGAATTGAGCAAAAGGACGCTATTGAACGATCTGCCGTTCGAGGCCACCTTTAAAATTACAACCCGTGACGGAACAGAAAAATGGGTGTGGGAACTCAGCCGTGTTCTTGAAAAGAAATCTGACGGCACACCGTATATGATCGAGGGATATACAACTGACATCAGCGAACGCTGGCAATTAGAAGCAGAAAAACGAGAAAAAGAAAAAATAGTATCCAGCTACGAATACGCAGAAAAGCTGAGCGATACATTGGCAAAGATTACCATGTCATCGGTTATTTCAAAGGGAGCTTTGAAAGATGCCGCAGATCTTATTGCACAGGAAGGCTGCCGTGTATTAAATACCACCCGTATTGAGGTTTGGGGTGTAACAGAGGACAAGACAGCCTTGAAATATTTATCCTGTTTTGACGCTTTCGCCGGGGGCTTTGTTGAAAGGCCTAATTTTAATTTGAAGGAATATGGTGAATACGAAAACCTGATTAAATCCAGGCGACTGATTAGCACAAACGACAGCAGTGTGTCCAGCGTGTATTTTAACTCCAGAGACAGCTTCAGCTCGAAAACAATCGCCGGACTTGATGCGCCGGTATGGATCGATGATGAATTGGCCGGAATGGTTATTATTGAACAGGAGAGCTGTGAAAAATTTCCCCAAAAGCGTGAATGGTTAATCGAAGAACAAAGCTTTAGCTCGTCCCTGGCTGATTTAATGGCGCTTGCAATAAGCAGCGCCGAACGCCGGACGGCGAGTCAGGTTGCGGAAGCTGCCAGCCGCGCAAAATCAGAGTTCCTGGCCGTTATGAGCCATGAAATCCGTACTCCCATGAACAGTATCATGGGTTTTGCAGAACTGGCGCTGGAAGGCAATGATATTTTTCAGGTTTACGGCTATCTGGAAAAAATAAAAGACAGCACAAAATGGCTTTTAAACATCATAAACGATATTCTGGATATTTCCAAAATAGAATCCGGAAAAATGGAAATTGAAAAAATCCCCTTCGATTTACGCGGTGTTATTTCACGCTGTCAATCGGCCGTTTTTCCGGATGCAAAAGAAAAGGGCCTTGATCTTAAAATTTACGCGGAACTGCCGGCAAACAGGATGTTGTTGGGCGATCAAGTGCGGCTTTATCAGGCGCTATTAAATCTTTTATCCAATGCGGTAAAATTTACCAATACAGGAACGATAAAACTGTCGGCTTTTCCAAAAAAAATGTCCGGCGGCAGAACGACAGTTTACTTTGAAGTTAAAGACACCGGCATAGGAATGAACAGTGAACAGGCAGTCAGAATATTTGATTCATTTGTTCAGGCTGATTCAAGCACAACCAGAAATTTCGGCGGCACCGGGCTTGGACTTGCAATAACAAAAAATTTGATAATGTTAATGGGCGGAAAGCTGGAGCTTGAAAGTTCACCCGGAGCCGGAAGCAAATTCAGTTTTGAAATAGAGTTTGAAACAATAGAGGCCCCTGACGGCATATCAAAAGCTGCAAAAGATGAAAATATAGAAAAGCCGTACTTTAACGGACTGATTTTGAGCATTGACGACAATTACATGAATCAGGAAGTTATGTGCGAACATCTTACCAACGTCGGTATCCGCACTGTGACAGCAGATAACGGAAAGGATGGCGTGTTAAAAGTAGAAGAACGCATCCAAAAAGGCGAACCGCCCTTTGACCTGATTTTTATGGATATGTATATGCCGGTAATGGACGGGATCGAAGCGGCGTCAAAAATTGCGGCGCTGAAAACAGGTACTCCGGTAGTTGCAGTGACTGCAAATGTGATGGCAAGCGAGCTGGAAAGATACAAGGAATGCGGCATGCCTGACTGCCTGGGTAAACCGTTTACATCGCAGGAGTTGTGGCGAATTCTTTTAAAATACCTGAAACCGGTTAACAACAGGACTGAAAACGAAAATGAACAGATACAAGCCGAAAATTATCTGCAAAAAAAACTGAAACTCAATTTCTTGAAAACCGGTCAGGCAATATTTACCGAAATTACCGGAGCAATTGACGCAGGTGATATTAAACTTGCACACAGACTGGCGCATACATTAAAAGGTAACGCAGGAATGATCGGCAAGGAAGGACTGCGGAATATCGCCTGGGAAATTGAATCTTTGTTGAATGAAAAAAAGCTGCCGCTTCCGGAACATTGTTTAAACAGGCTTAAAACCGAAATACTATCAGTTTTGGAAGAATTATCGCCGCTTCTTCAGGAGCAGAAAGAAGAAACTGAACTATTGGATGCAGGTAAAATACTGGCGTTATTCGAAAAAATAGAACCCATGCTGAAAAACTCAAATCCTGAAGCCGCAGATCTGCTTGATGATATACGGGCCATACCAGGAACCGGTAAGCTTGCCGGCTTTATAGAAAATTACGATTTTGATGCTGCACTAAAAGTACTTGGCGAACTGATGAAAAAACGGGGAAAAGAATTATGACAGAATCAAAAACGAACAGTGTTCTCATCGTTGATGACGCAAATACAAACATCATAGCACTCACGGATATTCTGAAATCAGAATACACCATCTATGCAGCAAAAAACGGGCAGAAAGCCGTTGAATTGGCGGAAGAGTTTATGCCGGACGTAATTCTGCTTGATATTGTCATGCCGGAAATGGACGGATACGAAACAATCAAGGTTTTAAAAAAATCAGAAAAAACACAAGATATACCCGTCATTTTTATATCGGGGCTTGATAAAGAAACTAACGAGGAAAAAGGGCTGGCTTTGGGCGCTGCCGACTATATATCAAAACCTTTTTCTCCTTCGGTCGTCAGGCTCAGGGTAAAATATCAAATGGAAATGATAAATCAAATGCGTAAAATCACAGAAAAGGAACGCTCCGAAAAAAACAGCAGCACCCAAATAGATTTTCTTATGCGCATAAGTCATGAATTGCTCACCCCAATGAATGCCGTTATGGGATTGACGCAGATACTTAAAATGCAGGTTCTTGGCATGCAGAATGTTTCAGACAAAGTGAAAAAGTATTTTGATGAAATCGATACGGCATCCGGCTATTTGTTAAAACTTATTCATGACTTGCTTGATGTATCAGGCAAAAAAGACGGTGCATTTACGCTTGCCGAAACTGCTTTTTCTTTCCGGGAGATGTTTCAAAATGTTATAAAGGGCTGTAGTCATGAAGCTGCAAAAAAACATCAAAAACTTTCTTTCGATATTGATCCGTCAATTCCTGCACAGGTTTCATGTGATAAAGAACGTCTTTCGCAGGTGCTTACGAACCTGCTGACAAACGCTGTCAAGTTTACGCCTGATCACGGCGAAATACATATGTCGGCAAGCGCAATTCATGAGAGCGGCGGGAATATAACGCTGCGAACTGAGGTTACTGACAGCGGCATTGGCATATCGAAAGAACGTCAAAGCACGATTTTCAGCCTTTTTGAGCAGGGAGAAGGAAGCATGACCAAAAAACACGGAGGAATTGGACTGGGACTTCCTGTTTCACAGCGTATTGCCGGGATGATGGGCGGCAAAATACTGGTTGAGTCTGAACCTGGCAAAGGTTCAAAATTTACATTCATCTGTAAAATGCGCGGTTTAAATCATGGATAAAATTGATAAAATAAAAAAACACAGTGTACTTATCGTGGATGACGCAAATGCAAACATCACAGCGCTTACGGATATTCTGAAATCCGGGTATACCATTTATATGGCAAAAAACGGGCAGAAGGCCGTTCAACTGGCGGAAGAGTTTTCGCCGGACATAATTCTGCTTGATATTGTCATGCCGGAAATGGACGGATATGAAATAATTACAGCTTTAAAAAACTCTGAAAAATCAAAAGATATTCCTGTTATTTTTATCACCAGCTTAAGTGATTCCGGAAACGAGGAAAAAGGGCTTGAGCTGGGTGCTGCTGATTATATAACAAAGCCGTTTTCTCCCGCGATAGTCAGATTCAGGGTTGGGAATCAAATCAGAATTCTTGAATTGATCCGCAATAACGAACGATTGTCTTTGGAGGATCAGTTAACCGGATTACCCAACAGACGTTGCTTCGACAGGCAAATCGACAGAGAATGGAAACGGGCGCTTAGGGAAAAAACATTTTTGAGCGTTCTGTTGATGGATATAGACAAGTTTAAAAACTATAATGATACATACGGGCATCAGCAGGGGGATGCCGCAATACAGTCATTTGCAAAAACCCTTGACAGAACGCTAAAGCGCCCCGGCGACTTTAGCGCGCGCTGGGGCGGCGAAGAGTTTATTGCATTACTGGCCAATACTGAATTAAAAAACGCTCTTGATATTGCGGAACAAATACGCAGAAATACTGAAAACACAGAAGTGCCATGCTCTGACGGATTTATAACTAAACTGACCGTGAGCATCGGAGTTAACACATACAGACCCGGGGACAACAATACCATTGACAGCTTAATTTCGGGAGCTGACACAGCGCTTTATACCGCAAAAAACAAGGGGCGCAACATGGTTTGTTCTTTTTTGTAATTATATTCACAAAAGCGATACATATTGACAAAATATTTTAAATAATATACAAAAAATAAATGAATTCTTCACCCGGTATTACTTTTTTTTTTAGCAAATGGCGTTTCTTTTTTATAATTTCAGTTATTTCTGCAATTTTTTTCTCCGCATGCAGCAGCACTCCTGTTATTTCCGCGGGTAAGCCATCACAAATCGCTGCGGTAGCTGCAATATCTGTTCTTCCCGTTGTTTATATCGCCGCAGGTATACTTCCGTACGCAGGAGATCCAATTGTCAGTGATGAGCTAAGAAACTCTTTTAACATGGATAACTTTTTTGGAGAAAGCCCAATTCCTGAACGCGTTAAACTTCTGGACTGCGGCTGGGAAGCTTTCACCCACAGGGTAAATTTAATATCCAAAGCGCAGCAAGAAATATATTTTGCTACGTTTATATTCAGAAGAGGAACTACTCCGGCTATTATCATTGGCGCGCTTTTATCCGCAGCGGACAGAGGCGTAAGAGTGAATGTGATTATAGACGGAAAAGGGAATTTGATGCCAAGAAGATATATGGATATATTGGCAAGCCACGGCAATATTAATTTTTTCCGGTTTAATAATTTAAATTTTTTAAGACCGGGTGATATTCCAATGGTCTTTCATGATAAATACATGACAATTGACAACAGGTTTATGATTCTCGGCGGCAGAAATATCGGCGACCGTTATTTTAAACCCGGTTGCTTTTTGGGAACCCCGGCTTTTGATATGGAAGTTTTGGTATATAACACAAACCCTGATTATAACGGCAGCATAAGCGCCGTCAGGGATTTGTTTCACAAGACAATAAACGCTCCCCTTACGTCATTATACCAACCCAGGCGCAGAATCAGCCGTACCTGGGAAGCGCAGAAATATTATCACATCGCTCTTTACAAAACTTTCAAAAACAGCAATGGCAGTTTAAGCGGTTTTGATTATTACGCAAACACTATTTCAGTAAACAAAATAACCATGATTTACAACCCGCGTGAAGGCAGAAAAAAAGAGGCGGTTATAGCGTATAACTTACTCAGAATTGCTTACCACAGCGATGATATTTTAATACAATCGCCCTATTTCACCATGACCAACAGATTCCTGGATATTTTTGCGGAAGCAAGCCGCCAGAGCGATATTACCCTTTTAACAAATTCCCTTGCCTCCGCTGTTAATCCTCCGGGTTCCTCAAGATATTTTGCAAACCGGAGAAACATTTTAAACAGGACAAATTTAACAATATATGAATATCAGGATACAGAAACTTCGATACACGGGAAATCCTTTAATTTTGACGACAGGCTGACAGTAATAACTTCTTTTAATCTGAACATGCGAAGCATCCAGATAGATTTG
>JGI20163J15578_10001242_pt1 | contig 10544 bp, 10 predicted proteins | sample TergutCu122P1_FD_15578 | JGI IMG/M metagenome (IMG submission 15578)
TTTTCATATTTCTTATGTTTTGCTTGCACTTATTATACCATATTTTGTTGTTATTGTGTTGATTTTGCTGGGCTTTTTGGCTTTTGTGTAGCACCTAATTAGTACCAATGTAAGTAGGCACACTACTTTTGATACAAACAGTTTCTTCATATAAACTATCCTTTCGTTTGACCTGCATATGTCTTTGGTTGCGCAGGTCTTTTTTTTGTCGCATATTGTAGCAATGGTACCTACAAAAAACTACTGCGAGTTTCGAAAATAAAAATTTTCGAAACTCGCAGTAGTATCAGGATTTTATATGCTGTATTCTTATCTCACGAAAGCAAGCACAGCGCACAACACAAAATCAGCATGACTTTGTGCGTGAATGCCCTGTTTTGTTACTAAATGCGATAAGAAGTACAATTCAGGAATAATTAGTATTTGATGAATTTGTGATTCAGCGCGCGGAGTCGCGATTCTGAAAATAAGAAAATTAAAGAAAGGAAGATCCTCATGGAACAGAAATCGACAAATGATAATTCACTTGATCTTGAAAACGTATTTCAAGAAATCGAAGTATTAGAAATCGAAACTTCTGCTTTTTTTGGCATTGTCAGTTGTTGTAACTCTAAAGATAAGTGGTGGTAATTTGGAGCATTATGTTTCGTGCTCGAGAATTTTACAATATACTCGGTGATAAAATTTGCAATGCAATTTTTATCACCGAAGTATTTCCCAAATTTATAGGTGGATGGTGTAGTTTTGACTTGTAAAATAATTTCGCTACCTATATAAATGCATATAAATATAAATTTTAGAAAGGAAATTTTTATGGAGTTAAAAACAGTAAATGAAAGTAGCATTCTTGAACTTACAAACGTATTTCAAGAAATCGAAAATCTAGAAATTATGGTCTCCGCGTTTTTAGGGCTAATCAAATGCTGCAATTCCGTTGACTCGTCCATGTAACTGCTAAAAAAAGCATAGAGTAGCATCAGTTTGTGTATGGTTTATTGTATGTAGACTGATGCTACATAATTTACATACGAATTTGTAAAGTAAGACGCTCTGCTTTATCCGTATGAATCGCTCTTATTGCTATTAGTATAATATTCAACTAAACATAAAAGGAGATTAACATGCCTATTTATCCCTATAAAGAAGGATATCTAGCTTATGATAGATATGCCAACTCAATTAGTTTCATTAAAAATGAGCGAGATTTTTTTGAATCTCAGCCACAATCAAACAACACAAACGCAGAAAAATTGTCTAAATATAGTTACTATGTCGAAAAAAGCGAGATTGATAAAACTATAACGCTTGTATTTATCACCACCTACAACTGTAATTTCAGGTGTAAATATTGCTATGAATTTACAAATAGTGACACCGATTTGAACCAATTTAAACTCCCCTCTTCGTTTAATGCTGAAGGAATGTTACAAGTATTTATGAGTTTTGTCGAAGAGTACCCCAATGCTATGTATAGAATCAACTTTTTCGGTGGGGAACCTCTCATTGAAGGTGAAACTATATTCAATTTCATTGCTATTGCAAACAAGTATTGCAATGACAACGGTATCCCACTCCCAGAGTATGGTGCTATTTCAAATGGCTCCTTGCTTGATGAGTCTACATGCAAGCAAATTGTGGAGCATTTTTCTGGCATAACCATAAGCCTTGACGGAATTAAATGTATAAATGATAAAAATCGCATTTTAGAAGATGGCAGCGGTAGCTTCGATTTGGTCTATAGTAATATAAAAAGGTTAAAAGAAATAGATACGGAGCATAGGCTTCTACTTGCTTGCGAGGCAACATTGACAGCTGATTTTTTTGCAAACTCCTCTCCTGATGCTATCGCTGCAAATTACTCTTTGTTTAAAAGCTTATTTGATACAGTAGGAATTATACCAGTAAATGGAAAAAAACGCCAATTGTTCCTTGATGACTTAAATGCAGAACAAGCTATAAGTGAATTATTTGGCTTATGGGTAGGGGATATTTTAAGTAATAACCCTCCTCTTAAGATTATTTCTTTTGAAAATATCATAGCTGGATTTGCCGGCAAAAATAAACATGGAGTAAAATGTACTGCGGGCGAAGGTTACTACGCTATTGCACCAGATATGTCTATTTACCCCTGCCAAGTGTCTATATTTTCCGACAGATGTACCTTAGGTGAAGTAGATAAAGCAAACAGTAAACTTAAAATAGATACATCACCTTTAAAGCAGTATATTGATATGGCAGATAATTCATTATGTCGTGATTGTGAATGCAGTAACATTTGTGGATCTTATTGTAAGGTTGTAATGAGTGAGTCTCAATACATTGATAATTGCATATTTAATAAGATTATCCTGAAAGTTGCAGTTACAAAAATGTATGAGTTAAACAATTCCAATCTTTTGGACAAATTTGTAAAAAATTTCGTTTCGTTGTTTAGAAAGCTCTAAATTATGGATGCAATATATGAATATTTTCAGCAAGAGGGTCATTCAACCTCAATGATATATGATGGTCAATCATCACATATTCTTACTCTTGATTATACTGGTATAGCTCTCAGAGAAATTTCTAGCAAATATAAAAAAATAGTTTGCGCAAGCAAGCAAGTTAACTATAGCGTAGATGAACTTATACATCATTTAAGCTTATCTGACGGCAATGTACATTTTTCCGACATAAAACAACTTATACCTATGAAAAATCATATAATTCATAATGACAGTAAGGAATTATTCAATGAAGCCAAAAGTATTGTAGCAGGCCATAACTTAACAATATGTCTTTTACATCTAAAACAAAATTCATCCATAAATTTAGTTCATACACCCCATTGTCAGAGTGAGAACAATCATGAGTACATGCTAATTTCCTTTGAAGATAATTTTGCGAAAAATGGTTCCAAATATGTAACGGGTCTTCATGCTGGATGCGATGAAAGAAGCATAGTGTCTCAAATGTATGAGATTCGAGACTGGCTACTACAAAGGAGGGCGATAGGGAAACCATTTGAATCAGGAAAATATCCTATAGTATTTGCTAGTGGGGTAGGAGGAATTATTTTTCATGAGGTTATTGGCCATCAATTTGAGCTGTCCAAACCTTACTCTGAATATTCACCTATAAAATATAGAAACGGTTACAAACTGGGTTCCGACAATCTTACCGTTATAGACGCTCCTTTTATTCTTAATCCTAAAGAAAGTTTCGATGATGAGGGTATCGCAAAAGATGAAACTATTTTAATGAATAGTGGAAAAATAATTGCTCCCATTACAGATAAACATTCCATTAATATGTATCCTGGACACACATTGACAGGAAATGGAAGAAGAGAATCCTTTATACATTATCCTGAATCCAGAATGTATAGAACTTATGTAGAAAAAGGAACTAGCAAGATAGACGAAATGCTGTCTGATTTAAGACTTGGATTCTACGTCGAACAAATTTCCTATGCATATTGTAATCATCGTTCTGGCACTGTACAATTTTGTGTAAATAAAGCGAAGCTGATAAAACGCGGAAAAATCACAGATATTCCTGCGATATTTTTTATAGAAAGCGAAATATCTTCTTTCTTAGATGTCCAGTATATTTGCAATGATATAGCGTTTATTCCTGGTTACTGTCAATCAAATTCAGGAGGGTTGTACGTGGAGCATGGTTCCCCTACTATCAGCTTTAACAATATAAAAATAAGGAGTGGATTTACTTATGACACCAAAATTATTTAACAGGAATTATATTTTTGCCGTTATTGCAGCCGTCATTTTTTCTGGATTAGGAGTACTTTTTGCTATGTTTTTAATGCTGTCGGTAGATGCCGCCGCTGATGGAAATCTAAATACGCTTTTGTGGTATTTAAGTCTGACGGTGGCTTTGGCTATAGGAGAGTTTATAGTAGGTGTCTGTTTTAAATTTTTTACTTTGCGTTATTCAAAAGAAGCCATGATAACCTCAAAAAATACCCTGTTTCGTAACACATTAAAAGGAGTTGACGCAAAAAACGATAATAATATAGCTATGTATACCACAAATACTGATTTGGTTTACGACAACTATTATCAAAAACAAATCTATATTGTTTTATTTTCATCGCAGTTTCTGTTTTCTGTTATTGGAGTTATCTATCTAAATTGGATGCTATTTTTAGTGTCTTTTATAGCGTCTTTGCTACCAATGTTTGCACCTGTTATTTTCCACAAGCGTTTGAAGCAGACTATCCAAAATTATTCAGAGTCCTCTAAAAAATATATCAACAGAGTAACTGATAGTATATCTGGCCTTAGGGAAATTAAATCTTTTTTTGCACAGAACTATTTCGAAGATTTACATTCGAAATTAAATATAGCCACAGAAAAGGCTAGAGCTTCTAACAAGTTCATCGGATATACAATGGATAGAGCATCCAGTTCCTTTGGCTCTCTTTCATTTGTAATTATTATTGGAACAGGTGGTTTTTTTGTTATACAAGGGAGCATTACTATAGGAGCTCTTATTGCAGTTATTCAATTGCTTAATGGTATGGTTAGTCCTATAGGAAATATCTCTGAAACGCTAGGGCAACTTTCAGCCAACAAAGAACTGGCAACAAGCTATTTTGAGAAACCTGCTACCAAAGAGGGTAAGACAGTCTCAAATTTGGCTCACCATATTAAAGTAGAAAACCTCACGTATGCTTATCCTCAAAGCGAAACTATGGTTCTCAACGACTTTAATATTTGTTTTCGTAAAGGACGCTCTTATGCGCTAGTAGGTGAAAGTGGTTGCGGAAAAACCACTTTAGCTAAACTAATTGCAAACATTTTGCCTTATGAGAAAGGAAAAATACTGTACGATTCTTTAGAGATAAGTAAGGCCATGCCTGATGATTACGGGATGAAAGTAAGATATATTAGTCAAGCTGAACATTTGTTTAACATCAGTATTAAGGATAATGTAGAAATGGGGCACAATACTGAATGTTATACCGAACTTCTCAAAAACCTTGGCTTAGAAGCCTTGTTAGCTCGTAGCGATGAAGAATTTACTGATGGAGAAGATTTGTTATCTGCGGGTCAAAAGCAGCGTATTGCATTAGCGCGCGCGCTCAGTAAATTACCTGATGTATTAATACTGGACGAACCTACGGCTAATTTAGACATAGACACAGCACTTGATGCAATCCAATATCTTCTAAGCTTTAAGCAACTAACTCTAATTGTTATCACACATGCAGATAATCAAAAAATCTTAGAACTGTTTGATGAAGTTATACGTATGTAGTACGCAGACAATAAACGAAAACTATCCCTTGAATATACACTGTCAGAAATGCAATATTGCCGCCTATGTTAACTGTTTCTTAATATCTGTCAATAATATCAATAAACAAAAAGAGGAGCAAATATCATGACGAAGCGATACCTAAAATCTTACTTAGGGTTACTTATACTAATTGCAACATTCATAATCATTACGAATACGATTATGAGAGGTCGAATGATTTTTATACAACATGTCGATTAAACGTTCGTATGAATATACAACATATGAAATATTCCAAGAAAGCGGCCACTCTACAACAATAGTATACAATGGATATTCTACAAATACCGCTACTTTTGACTACACAGGAATAGCGGTTAGGGAAACCTTCGGCAACCATAAAAAAATGATAAGCGTAAGTAATTTAAGTAGCCGTAACTTAAAAGAACTTGTGCAGAAGTTGCACTGTATAAATGGCGATGCAGTTCTTTCAGACACAGACCAACTTATTCGTATGAAAAAGCCAATTCTCAACAGCAACAGCAAACAGTTGTTCAACGAAGCCCGGCGAATTGTAACGGGGTATGGTATAACAATTTGTCTTTCTCATGCAAAACACAACACCTCTGTTGGCTTGGTTCACGACCTAAAAACTCAAACGGATAAAAGCCACGAATTTATGCAAATAACCTTTGAGGACAATAATGACCCGGATATTTCCCGGTACCTGTTGGGATTCCCGGCTAATTGGGATATTGCAAATATTTTGGCTCAAATGGAGTATGTACGAGACTGGCTGTTACTAAGGCGAAAAATAAAGCAGCCTTTGGCACCGGGTAAATATCCGCTTGTGTTTGCCAGTGGTGTAGGCGGCATTCTTTTTCACGAAGTTATAGGTCATTCCTTTGAGTTATCTAAGTCGCATTCCATATATTCGCCTATAAAATATGAAACAGGTCATAGGCTATGTTCCGATAACCTCACAGTTATAGATTCACCTTTTTCTCTTAATCCTACTCAAAACTTTGATGACGAGGGCACAATAAAAAATGAAACTGTTTTAATAAAAAGCGGAAAAATAATTTCTCCCCTTACAGACCAGATTTCTTCTCGTAAATATACCAATTACTCGTTAACTGGAAATTCAAGAAGGCAATCATTTTTGCATTACCCTGAACCAAGAATGTACAAAACCTATGTGGAAACCGGAAAAGATACAGTAGAACAAGCATTATCTGATATAGAGTATGGGTTCTATGTTGAACACATATCCCGCGCTAATTGTAATTTTTATGAGGGTAATGTGTTCTTAAATGTAAGTAAAGCAAAATTAATACGGCAAGGGGAAATTACAGACATTCCCGCAACGTTTTGTATAAGCTGTGATATGTCCGAATTTTTATATGTAAAATGTATTTGTGATGACTTAGCATTTGTTCCTGGTATTTGTCACTCTACTTCTGGGAGCATATATGTAGAGCATGGTTCCCCTACACTTAGCTTTCATTGTATTAATATCAGGAATGGGTTTATCTACTAAATCCATTTTTTACATAGGTATAAATAAATGAGAATATTCTTCAAAAAACCGATTGAAAATAGATCTCATAAAATCTATTTTCAATCGGAGTTGCATTATTCCCTACTGCCCCATTGCGCTTTTGATTGCGTTGGCAATGTCCTCTTCATCCATATGCACAATAATGCCGGAATCGGAAAGGGCTTTTAAACCGTGGCTTTTGACTAATTGCGCCGCAATTTCCGCCAAGTCTTCGCTTTCCATGTGGCAGGCGATGTTGGATATTGTGCCGCTGTCCAGGTGTTTGCAATGTAGAGCTATTTCTTTCAAGTCTTCGCTTTCCATATGGCAGGCGATGTTGGCAATTGTACCGCTGTCCAAATATTTACAGTGAAGGGCTATTTCTTTCAAGTCTTCGCTTTCCATGTAACAGGCAATGTTGGCAATTGTACCGCTGTCCAGGTGTTTGCAATGTAGGGCAATGTCTTTCAAATCTTCGCTTTCCATGTAACAGGCGATTTTTGACAGTAGTTTGTCGTCTACATCTTTGCAGCGCAATACGATGTCTTTTAATGTTTCGCTGCTAAGGTGGCAGGCCATGGCTACAATGGCCTCTGTGTCTGTAGAGCCGGAACTGCCCGCAAGGTTTTCTACTTGGCTTGGTTTTAAGATAGGGGCTACTTCCGCGACCGTTGCCATGTCCGGCGGGCTTTGGGAAAAGTCTTGGCCGGTTAGTACATTTTTAATTATTGTGGTGGCCTTGTCGTCGTCCAAAAGTTCGTCTATGGATACGGCCAGTACCTGGGAAATGTCCGGCAGCTTTGCGATGTCCGGCATAGAGTTGCCCCGCTCCCAACTGGATACGGCTTGATAGGTTACGCCCAGCTTATCTGCCAGGTCTACTTGGGTCATGTCCCTTTCTTTTCTTAGGGCGGAAATTTTCCTGCCGATTGCTTGCATGTTCATAAGATACCTCCTGAAAATGTCCCGCCGCGGCGGGCAATTAGTTTATGCATTTAGCCTACAGGAGTTGCGGCCCATAGTAAATAAAACGTTCTTTGATGTGGAAATTTGGTGTGGAAAGTTATAGCTCAAATGGCATTTGAGTTGTACTCCTTCTGGTATGTTGTGATTTTTACATGACTATATCATAAACCTCAAGTGCCTGTCATAGAATTTACAAATCTCACGCATTACCGGAGAGGGTTATATGAAGCCTGATAAAATTTTTGCCAAAGAAAATATCCGCGCGTTTTTAGGGGCCGAAGTTGCGCGGCAAATGGATGTGTTTAGTGCCGCCGAATTTGAAAACATAACTGAAATACGCCTGCGGGCAAATAAGCCAATGATTGTTAAAATGCATGGACGGGATTATGGACTAAGGGTGAATAAAGTCGCGCTTTTGACAGACTTCCCCAACAGTTACCGATCAACCCCGGATGACATTTATGAAACTATGGAGCGTATCAGCCGCCATTCTTTTTATGCCTTCGAGCCGGAACTTACCATGGGGTACATCACTTTACCCGGCGGGCATAGGGTGGGGGTGGCCGGGCAGGTAGTGTTGGAAAACGGCACAGTGCGGTCTTGGAAATATATCAGCGCGGTTAACATCCGCGTGGCACACAGCGTTGTTGGCTGCGCAAACGGGGTATTGCCCTATATTGTTGGGGATGCGGGGCTTTTGCACACCATGATAATCTCCCCGCCGGGCTGCGGCAAAACTACTCTGCTACGGGACATCGTACGGCAGATATCCGACAACGGTATGACAGTTGGCCTGGTGGACGAGCGTTCGGAAGTGGCCGGGTGTTTCCAGGGGATACCCCAAAACGATGTGGGTATTCGCACAGATGTGCTGGATGGTTGCCCCAAGGCGATTGCCATGATAATGCTTTTGCGCGCCATGTCTCCCTGTGTAATTGCCGTGGACGAACTTGGCGGCGAAGAAGACGCCCATGCAGTGGATACGGTGCTTAACGCCGGGGTAAAATTGCTATGTACAGCCCATGGGGTAGGCGTAAGTGACGCAATGGCAAACCCCGCCCTGTCAAAAATGCTTGGACGCGGGATGTTTGAGCGGTTTATAGTGCTGGGCGCGAAATATAAGGTGGTGGGGATATTTGATGAGGAGGGAAAGCAGATATAAAAATGATTGGAATATCCCGGGGTTTGTAGTAGACTGGATGAAATAAAAACTGTAAAGGAGCGGGTTCCCATGCCATTTTTGAACATTCGTTCATCTAAGCCCATTTGCCCGGAAACCAGAGACGCACTTCAATTGGAAATTGGCAAAATTATGCCGGTGATACCTGGCAAAAATGTGTCAAACACCCTTATCAGCATTTCCGACAGTTATACCATGTACAAAGACGCAAAGCCTGTGGAAGCCATTTTTGTTGACATCCGGCTGTACAAAAATTCGCCGGAGGGAAGTAAAAAGGAGTTTGTAAAGCAGCTGACCGCGTTGCTGGAAGGATTAGTTAAAGTTCCCGCATCCGGTATACAGATGAATTTTATCGAACTGCCAAACTGGGCGGTGAATGGTGATTATTTCTGAAAAAAAAGCTAACACTCGAATAAAACGAGATGTTAGCATTTTTTTGTTTCCAATCATATATTGTCTTATACTTGCTTTGAAATTATTTCCATGGCTTGGGACAGGCACCCATGACAAAAACAGCAGGCCATAACGTAAAGGAGTTGTTATTTGTAGAAACCATTACTATTTATGACCGGCGGGAACAAAAAATTGGTACAACATACTCCGCAAAACCGGACCCGGTACTGGCAGAGTACAAACGCCTTAAAGGTATGGCAGTGGTAGATTTACGGAAATAGGAAAAGGGCTGTCACGTTAACTCGAAAACGATAATTTCCTAACGCTCTGAATCGATGATTGTCGCATTTCATGCGCCACTAATCGATAGACTATAGGAAATTATCGTTTTCTTGTGCTCAAGGAAATTGCTCTGTACGAAACGCGCGTGGCGAAGTAGCTTTACTACATAAGCACCACTGGTATCTTAAGCCGTTCTGTGCCGCGGTAAATTGTTAGTACAACTTCATCCCCGGCAGACGCAGGGAGAAGAGCGTCTCTTAGTTCATGTATGTTATTAACAGGCGTGTCGTTAAAGGCTACAATAATGTCCCGAGCTTGTATGCCCGCCGCTTCCGCGCCGCTGCCGGGTACTACATCCGTCACCATTATGCCTGTGGAAGGCAAGTTGAATAAATGGCGGTAATTGTCGTCTATTTCCATTATAAAAATACCGATACGCGGCCGTAAATTATCCATGAAAGCATTAAAAGCCCAATTTTCGTCTGTGGGTATGGTTAAAATTTCGCCTATTTGAATGCCACTCAATGCTCCGCCAATCAACAATTCGTCACCGCCTGTTGTTCCGTAAGGGTCCGTTATGGCCACATTCCCCATAGAAGTGTTTATGACAAGCAGGGAGCTTGCGCCGGGGTTACGCAATTGGCTTGGGGCAACACGTTCGCCCCCCAGTGTAAGAATACCCATGGAAGTAGACGCGGATATACTATATTGGTCAATATGTCTTGATAAATTAATGTTGGCGGTGCCCGTGGTAAAGCCTACACTCATAGAAATAAAAGTGGTGTCGCGCATTTCAAAGTTGCCCCTGTTAACGCTTACTCTGCCGTTGCTTATAAAAGAATTATCAATTTGCACGCCGCCCATAGATGTATTGACTGCTAAGTGCCGAAGCTCTACGTCCTGAATATACGTATACCCGTTGCGCTGGCTAATATCTAT
>JGI20163J15578_10001243_pt1 | contig 10544 bp, 10 predicted proteins | sample TergutCu122P1_FD_15578 | JGI IMG/M metagenome (IMG submission 15578)
CAAGTTGAAAACTAAATAAAGGGACAATGGATAAGTTGCAAGAAAACCTCCTGAAACGAAGTCCAAGTCAATATGGAGAATATGAAACTTTGGTTGAGGACATTTTAAACAATGTAAAACTAAATGGCGATGCAGCTGTTTTTCAGTATACGAAAATGTATGATGGATTTGACGTCAACCAAGGGAACATCCTGGTAAGTGAGGATGAAATTTCTAAGGCATACAGTGAAATAGATGACGAATTATTGGAGATAATTAGAAGGGCTTTATTTAATATAAGGGAGTTTCATCAAAAGCAAAGACAAAATAGCTGGTTCGATGTAAAGGATAATGGTGTTATCTTGGGTCAAAAGGTTACACCAATACAAAGGGTAGGTGTGTATGTTCCTGGAGGAAAAGCAGTTTATCCATCATCTGTATTAATGAATATAGTACCGGCTAAAATAGCTGGCGTGGATGAGATAATTATGGCCAGTCCTCCAGATAGAGCAGGAAAGATTCCTTCTACTACTTTAGTTGCGGCTATAGAGGCTGGAGTTGATAGAATCTACAAGATAGGTGGCGCTCAAGCAATTGGGGCTTTAGCATATGGTACAGATACTATCCCAAAAATTGATAAGATTGTTGGGCCTGGAAATATATACGTGGCACTGGCTAAAAGGGCAGTTTATGGACAAGTTGGCATTGATTCTATTGCAGGGCCAAGTGAAATACTTATTTTGGCAGATGAAACAGCTAATCCTAAATATGTAGCAGCTGATTTACTGTCTCAAGCTGAGCATGATGAGCTTGCTTCGTCAATTTTAATTACCACTGATGAAGTCTTAGCAGAGAAAGTGTTAGTAGAGATAGAAAAGTTTATGGCTATTCTTAGCAGAAGAGATATAATAAAGGAGTCTCTAAATAATTATGGTTATATCTTTATTGCTGACAATATGGAAGATGCTATTTTGGCTACAAATGAGATTGCCTCAGAGCATTTACAAATAATGACCAAAGAACCTTTTGAAATTATGACAAGGATTCGTAATGCCGGAGCAATTTTTTTGGGGGATTATAGTAGCGAACCGTTAGGAGACTATTATGCAGGACCTAATCATGTGCTTCCCACTAATGGGACGGCTAAGTTTTTTTCGCCCCTATCAGTAGATGACTTTGTGAAAAAATCTAGTATTATCTCTTATTCCAAGGAGGCTTTAGAGATGGTACATGAGGATATAGAAAAATTTGCTAGAGCTGAGGAGTTAACGGCTCATGAAAATTCAATTAGGGTGAGATTTCTGCCCAAGTAGTGCCAAGGCGTATTTGAATCCTTGAATTCACCAATTCTTGGTTAAACACGAAGTATTTAGCTGCTTAGGCACGGCAATTGTAAAAGTTGCATGTTTTTGTGGGGAAATAATAGTCAATGGAGCAGGAGGTATGTATGGATTGTAGAACAGGAAAATGTAGTCGTAAAACCAACGAAACTGACATATGCATAACTATTAATCTTGATGGGCAAGGTAATGGCCAAATTGACACCGGGATTGGCTTTTTCGATCACATGTTAAATTCATTTGCCCGCCACGGACTTTTTGATTTAGAAATTAAGGTGAAGGGCGATTTAGACATTGATTGTCACCATACTGTTGAAGATACAGGGATAGTTTTAGGTAAGGCTATAGCAGATGCCTTAGGTGATAAAAAAGGTATTAATCGTTACGGTGACATTTTGTTACCTATGGATGAATCCTTGGCTTTATGTGCCATTGATTTATCGGGTAGAGCATTTTTGGTTTTTAATTGTGATTTTACCGCTGAAAGTGTTGGAGATTTAAAGACAGAAATGATTAAGGAGTTTTTCTACGCTGTGTCTAGTAGTAGTGGCATGAATCTTCACTTGAAGATGCTAGATGGTTCTAATAATCATCACATGGCAGAAGCATTGTTTAAAGGGTTTGGACGAGCCTTATCAATGGCTACCCAAAAGAATCCAAGATTAAATCAAGTGTGGTCCACCAAGGGAAGTCTAAGTTAGAGTGAAGCAAGACGTACTTAAGTTCAGTTTGCCGATGTAAAATTTGGCCAAGAACCAAGGAGTGTTTGAAACCAAGTAATGTAATTTCTTAAATCTGTTATTGCCTAAAAGGCCCTAAGGAGGAGAAATGAGCTACAAAACATTAAATCCCTGTATTCTTATTTACAAAGGAAAGGCTGTTAATTGGTTTGATGATAAAAATGTTTTTGCTGATGATGTTATTGGGTTGGCAAAACACTATAATGATATGGGCGCTGATGAGTTAATTATATTTAATTTATCGGATGCAGATGATGAGCATGAAAAAGCAATTGATTTGATTCGGAAAATAAATAAAACCATTGAAATTCCCACAGTTGTGGGAGGGAACATCCGACGTATAGAAGATGTTAAGAAGATACTGTTTGCTGGTGCTAAGCGAGCTATTTTGAATTTTTCAAAAAAGGAATCCTTAACTTTAATAATTGATGCTGCTGATAGGTTTGGTAAGGATAAAATTGCGGTTTCCTTAAAGGATTTTGACGAGCTTTTTAAGCATCAAAATGTAATTGAAAAATATAGTTCTGAAATCATTTTTATGCATCGTTTGGATTTGAATTCCATTGGCTATGTTACTGATACTCCGTCTATTGTTTTGACTGACAGTATGGATAAGGAAGAAATTGCCAAAATCTTGAATAGTTCAGCTGTAAAAGGGGTATCAGGCAAGTATATTAGTCAAAGGGAAATGGGCTATGTAGCTTTAAAAAATGTTTTTGAGGAGCAAGGAATTCAAATGAGTTCCTTTGAAAGTTCAATAGAGTTTTCCGAATTTCTTTTAGATAGCCAAGGGTTGTTACCGGTGGTGGTTCAAGACTATAAAACAAATCAGGTTTTAATGATGGCTTATATGAATGCAGATGCTTTTGAGCATACTGTAAGAACAGGGCAGATGACTTATTACAGTCGCAGTCGTAAAAAGCGCTGGGTTAAAGGAGAAACCTCTGGTAACTATCAATATGTTAAGGAACTTGTGGTGGATTGTGATAAGGATAGTTTGTTAGCTAAGGTGGAGCAAATTGGGCCTGCCTGCCACACTGAAAACCCCACCTGCTTTTTCCAAACAATTGTTAGCGGTGAGTGCGCCAATGAGTATAATCTTCACGAAGCTTTAGAGTCTATTTATAATATTATTTTGGATCGTAAACAAAATCCTAGAGAGGGGTCATATACTAATTACCTCTTTGAAAAAGGATTGGACAAGATTTTGAAGAAAATAGGTGAAGAGTCTACAGAAATTGTTATTGCGGCAAAAAATCCTAATCCTGACGAGGTGAAATACGAAGTTGCGGATCTTTTGTACCACACTTTAGTTATGATGGTAGAGCGTGGTGTGACTTTGGATGATATTATGAAAGAACTAACTGACCGCATGTAAGGAGCCTATAATGAAGGAACTGGCATTACCCGACCAAGTACTAATGGCTGTAGATAAGCCTGCTAGATATATTGGTAATGAAGTAAATACCATTGAAAAAGATATAAGAGACATTGAGATAAGGTTTTGTATTTGCTTTCCAGATGTATATGAAATTGGAATGTCCCATTTGGGTATTCAAATAATTTATGATATGTTAAACAAAAGAAATGATGTATGGTGTGAGAGGGTCTTTTCGCCTTGGGTTGATTTAGATAAAATCCTGCGCAAAGAGGGGATACCTCTCTTTGCTTTGGAATCTCAAGATCCTATCAAAGATTTTGATATACTAGGAATAACCATACAATATGAAATGTGTTACACCAATATACTGCAGATATTGGACTTAAGTCATATTCCTAGATACCATTATCAGCGAGGGGAAGATGATCCCATTGTTATAGGCGGTGGGTCTTCCATATATAATCCAGAACCATTAGCGGATTTTTTCGATATTTTTTATATTGGTGAAAGCGAAGTTACATTAGATGATTTGCTAGATGTCTACAAGATATACAAAAATTCAGCTATGAGTAAGATTGAATTTCTGGAAATGGCCGCCCAAATTGAGGGAATTTATGTGCCAGCCTTTTACCATGTGATCTATAATGAGGATGGAACAATTGCTAACTTTACCCCTAATAACCCTAATGCCAAAGAGGTTATTGTTAAGCAAGCAGTTAAAGAGATGGAGAGCATTAAAATGGCTCCTTATCCTCTAAAGCCTATTGTTCCCTTTATTCAAATTACTCAAGACAGAGTGGTGTTAGAAATTCAAAGAGGCTGTATTAGAGGATGTCGATTTTGTCAAGCAGGTATGACTTGTCGCCCTAATAGAGGACGTGATTTAGAAGATTTAAAGCTTATAGCCAAAGAAATGCTTAAAAACACAGGACACCAAGAAATCTCCTTAAGTTCTTTAAGTTCTAGTGATTATCCAGATTTATATAGCCTGGTTACCCACTTAGTTGAGGAGTTCAAAGAAGATGGTGTAAATATTTCTTTGCCCTCATTAAGAATTGACAAAGTATCTATAGATGTTATGAGTAAGGTTCAAGATATTAAGAAAAGCAGTTTGACCTTCGCCCCAGAGGCAGGAACCCAGAGACTTCGAGATGTAATAAACAAAGGTTTGACAGAGGAAATGATTCTAAAAGGTGCAGGCCTTGCTTTTGCAAGTGGATGGACAAAGGTGAAACTGTATTTTATGCTAGGCCTTCCTACAGAGACAACAGAAGACATGAAAGAAATTGCCAGACTTTCAAATAGGATTGCCAAAGAATACTACGAAATACCTAAAGAATGCAGAACTGGAAAATGTCAAATAACCATTAGTACATCTTTTTTTATTCCTAAGCCCTTTACTCCTTTTCAGTGGCTTCCAATGTACACTAAGCAAGATTATCTAGATAAGGCTTACACAGTTAAAAACGAAGTTTCTGAACAATTAAACCGAAAAAGCATGAGGTATAATTGGCATGAGGCTGATGTTACGGTATTAGAAGGGTTGTTAGCACGAGGAGATAGAAGAGTAGGTAAAGTTGTTGAAAAGGCCTATGAGTTAGGATGTTTGTATGATTCCTGGGCAGATCATTTCCAAAACCATTTGTGGCTAGAAGCGGTTAAGCAGACAGGAATAGACTTAGATTTTTACACCACAAGAACAAGAGACAAAGATGAAATACTACCATGGGATTTTATTGATGTGGGGGTTACCAAGGAATTTCTTTGGAGTGAAATGGAGAGCGCCTTAGTTGGGGAAGTCACTCCAAACTGTCGAGAAAGCTGCTCTAAATGTGGTGCTGGTAAGTATAAAAGTGGTGTATGTGCCGAGTTTAGTAAGGAGAACTTCACTAGCTAAAGGCCATTGACTGGAGGCTTACGCTTAGAAGGTAAATTAGAAAATTAGTTAAATAAGGTTGGGGATTGATTTGAAAGTTAGAGTAAAGTTTAGAAAAGAGGGCTCGTTACGATTTGTTGGACACTTGGATACTATGCGCTTTTTTCAAAAAATGATAAGACGAGCTGAAATACCAATTGCATATTCAAAAGGGTTTAATCCTCACATGATTATGTCCTTTGCCAATCCTTTGGGAATCGGAGTAACTAGCCAAGGGGAATATTTTGATATTGAACTAAAAGAGGCTATACCAAGTGAAGAAGCAATGAGGAGGCTGAATGCTACATCAGTATATGGAATTGAGGTTCTAAGCTTTAAGGAGATTGCTTCTGAAAAAAAGATGAATGGTATGACCATTTTGGCAGCAGCAGGATATTTAGTTGAGATAAAATCAATGGGTGAGTTTCAGGTGAAAGAGATAAATGAAAGTAGACTAAATGAAAAGGATTCATTGGCGGCGTATACAGATTTAACAGAAATGATTAAATTATTTATGTCTCAATCTGAAATAAATATTTTGAAGAAGACCAAACGAAGTGAAGAGGTTGTAAATATTAAACCTTTGATTTACCACATAGAAGCAAAAGAGAGTCATTCCATAGAGATGATTTTGGCAGCAGGCAGTAAAGAGAACTTAAAACCAGGACTAGTCATGGAGGCACTTTGTTCTTATTTGGGAATAGAGTATGATGTGCTTTCTTTCGGTGTTCACCGTTTGGAAATGTATGCCGATGTAGGAAATAATGAAGAGAGAAAGTTGGTGTCCTTAGAATCACTAGGGAAGGTTATATAGATTTTATGAATCGAAAAATACTTATTATTAAAGAAGAAGCTAATATATGGACTTATCTGCTGGAAGATGAGGAGATTGTTGAAATAAACTGCCAGGAAGATGAAGGTTTAAAGTCAGGTTCTCATGAACTAGGCAATATTTATATTGGAAAAGTCAAGAAGATAGTGGATAACTTAGGAGCTGCTTTTGTTGAAATTGAACCTGGATTAGAGTGCTACTATGATATGAGTTTGGCCTGTGATGCCATATTTACAAAAAAGATTGGCAAAAAACCTTTATGTATTGATGATGAGTTGGTAGTTCAGTTAAGCAAAGAAGCTGTCAAAGGAAAGGCGCCTACTGTAACTAGCAATATAAGTTTTACTGGATATTACTCGGTTCTTACTACTGGGAATAGCAAAATAGGGGTTTCCACTAAGATATCAAAGAAGAAGCGAGAGCAACTTAAAGAGTTACTTGCAGGTTATGAAAATCAAGAATATGGCTTGATTATTCGTACCAATGGGAAAGATATCCCCTTTGAAATTATTGAAAAAGAAATAAATGGGCATATAGATGACTATAATGAGTTAAAGGCCAAATCAACTACAAGAACTTGCTTCTCTTGTTTAAAAGAATCAGCACCTAGTTATATAACTAACATCCGAAATGTATACCTAGAAAACCTTGAGGAAATAGTGGTAGATGACGCTGATGTGTATAAAAAAGTGATGGATTTTTTCCAAGTTCAGAATATAAGTGATGCACCAAAGATTAGGTTATACGAAGATTCTATGTTATCCCTATCAAGCCTATATAACACGAGAAAAGTATTGGAGCGAGCCTTAAATGAACAGGTGTGGCTAAAAAATGGTGCCTATCTAGTTATTCAACCTACAGAGGCTTTGACGGTTATTGACGTTAACTCAGGCAAGTATGAGAAAAAGGAAGGGGACCAAGTTGCTGCCCTTAACATTAATTTGGAAGCAGCTAAGGAAGTAGCCAAGCAACTTAGGCTAAGGAACATTTCGGGTATTGTTATTATTGATTTTATTAACATGGATAATAACCAAGATATAGATGAGTTAATTAGGAGGTTGAAAGGGTATTTGGCTAATGACCCAATTCAAACCACCTTTGTAGATGTTACAGCATTACAGCTTTTTGAAATAACAAGAAAGAAAATACGTAAACCTCTGTGGGAGACCTTGACTTTGAGGGGCCCTAGAGTATAAAATAATCAGGTATGACTGGCGGAGTTTATCTATTCGCTTTAGTATTGGAGGACGCTATGGTAAAAGTAGTAAAGTTTGGAGGAAGCTCTCTTGCCTGTGCTGGGCAGTTTAAGAAAGTTTCGGATATAATTAGAGTTGATAAGACTCGTAGATATATGGTTCCATCAGCGCCAGGAAGGCGTTTTGTAGACGATGCAAAAGTCACGGATATGCTTTATGAATGTCATGAAAGAGCCTCCAAAGGAGAGGACTATAGTGAGCTACTATCTAATATTAAGAGAAGATATGACGAGATTATCGAAGGATTAAAGCTAGATATATCCTTGGACTCGGAATTTGAAAAGATAAAAAACAAAATTGATGAGGGTGCAAACAGTGACTATGTAGCTTCTCGAGGAGAATACTTAAATGGAATCATAGCGGCAAAGTATCTAAGTTTTGAATTTGTCGATGCCACCCAGGTGATTCGCTTTAATGATGACAATACGTTTAATCCAACTCTTACTAATGACTTACTAAAACAAAGATTATGGCAGACAGAACGTGCTGTAATTCCAGGTTTTTATGGAGCAAGGGAAGATGGAGAAGTTGTAACATTTTCAAGAGGTGGTTCGGACATTACGGGATCATTAATTGCATTAGCTGTTAATGCAGATGTTTATGAAAATTGGACAGACGTATCAGGTCTTTTAGTGGCTGATCCAAGAATTGTTAGAAAACCAAAAAGCATTGACATTCTTACTTATAGAGAGTTACGGGAGTTAGCTTACATGGGAGCTAATGTACTTCATGATGAGGCCATTTTCCCTGTTAGAAAATCAGGAATCCCTATTCATGTGAAAAATACCAATAGACCAGAAGACAGAGGCACATTAATTGTTGAGAGCACTTGTCGCAAATCGAAATATACAATAACTGGAGTGGCTGGCCACGATGGCTTTGCTGCAATTACTGTTGAAAAGGCTTTAATGAATTCTGAAATCGGTTTTTGTCGCAAGGTTTTGCAAGTATTCGAAGAAAACCAAATTTCTATTGCTCATATGCCTTCTGGTATTGATACTTTAACGGTTTTGGTTTCTAAGGATGGATTCGAAGATAAGGAGCAACAGGTGCTATCTGGTATTCACAAAGCGGTAAATCCAGACCATATTGAGTTGGAATCTGACTTAGCTTTAATCGCTATTGTTGGAAGAGGAATGCGATCAACTAGAGGAACAGCGGGAAGAATATTTTCAGCCCTTGCCCATGCTCATATTAACATAAAAATGATAGATCAAGGCTCAAGTGAGTTGAACATTATTATTGGGGTTAGGCAGGCAGATTTTGAAAAAGCTATTAAGGCAATTTATGAGATATTTGTGGTTACCATGGTATGAAGAAATGGATGCAAAAAGGTGTTGAACTAGCTGTAAATATATGTTATACTGTCAAAGTATGCCGCACAATGAGGTCCGCAAGTTCTGCATTTATGCAGACACCGTAGTTGGCGAGTAATGATAAGAGGAGGTGCCATATGTACGCGATTATAGCAACAGGTGGTAAGCAGTACAAAGTAGCCGAGGGCGATATCATTAGAGTGGAAAAGCTTGGCGTTGAAACAGGCGAGACTGTGAAATTCGACCAAGTGTTGGCAGTTAACGGCAAGACGTTAGTTGTAGGTACACCAACAGTATCCGGTGCAACAGTTACAGGAACTGTAGTTAATAATGGAAAAGCTAAGAAAATAATTGTATACAAGTATAAGGCTAAAAAAGGTTACAGAAGAAAACAAGGCCATAGACAACAGTATACTGCTGTAAAAATCGATAAAATTAAAGCATAATTTAGTTTTAAGGCAAATGGTATGATTAAAATTACGATTTATAAAACTAAAGATCAAGATTATACAGGCTTCCATATAGAGGGCCATGCAGGTTTTGCTGAAAGTGGTAATGACATTGTCTGCGCTGCAGTATCAATATTGGTAATTAACACTATTAATTCTATTGAACGTTTAACCAATGATGAAACCAGTTGCATTCAAGATGAAGAAAAAGGTATAATTAAGTATAGCTTTAATAACTCTATCAGTCATGATGCTAGTATTCTAATTCAGTCCATGATATTTGGTTTACAAGACATTGCTGATGATGAAAATTATAATGGTAAGTTTAACTCATGCATTGATATCACAATTGAGGAGGTATGAAAAATGTTGAAATTAAACCTTCAGTTTTTTGCTCATAAAAAGGGTGTTGGTTCTTCGAAAAACGGTCGTGACTCGGTTTCTAAAAGGTTAGGTGCCAAAAGAGCTGACGGTCAATTTGTTAAGGCTGGAAACATTCTATACAGACAACGTGGAACAAGAATCCATGCGGGTACAAATGTAGGTCGTGGTAGAGATGACACTATGTTTGCATTAGTGGACGGTATTGTCAGATATGAGAGAAAAGGTAGAGATAAAAAACGCGTTTCTGTTTATCCGACAGCTGAATAAGTTTGTAAGGTTGATTAAGAGAGGCTGTTGCAAAATACTGACTTTGTTAAGGGTTTAAACATTGTTGTTGTTTTGCGACGGTCTTTTGTATTTTGAGAGGTAGTATATAATGTTTGTGGATCGCGCAAAAATTTTAATAAAATCAGGCAAAGGTGGCGATGGCCATGTTAGCTTTAGACGTGAAAAATATGTACCAAGTGGCGGTCCAGACGGAGGCGACGGTGGCCGAGGTGGCGATTTAATATTTGAAGTTGACAAAGGTTTGAACACCCTTGTTGACTTTCGACATAGGCGTAAATTTGTTGCTGAAAATGGTGAAAATGGAAGTAAAAGCCGTTGTTCTGGTAAAAGTGGTAAAGATTTAGTTCTACGAGTACCTCACGGAACCATTATAAAAGAGGCAAACACAGGTAAGGTAGTGGCAGATATGTCAGGAGATAACCTGCGTCAGGTTATTTTAAAAGGGGGAAGAGGTGGATTAGGTAATCAACATTTTGCCACATCAACAATGCAGGCGCCAATGTATGCTCAGCCTGGAAAACCAGCTAAAGAGCTAGAGGTACAACTGGAATTAAAGGTCATTGCTGATGTAGGATTAGTTGGTTATCCAAATGCTGGTAAATCCACTCTATTATCTAGAGTAAGTAATGCCACACCAAAGATTGCTAATTACCACTTCACAACT
>JGI20163J15578_10001244_pt1 | contig 10543 bp, 5 predicted proteins | sample TergutCu122P1_FD_15578 | JGI IMG/M metagenome (IMG submission 15578)
CATCACCAGAACTTGTAGAAGTAGAGATTGAAGGAACAGAGAAATCACGGATTGGCAACACCAATATCTGGGAGATTCGTGGAAGATATAGCTTTGAAACACAAGAAGTGGTGGCAGTAGCAGAAGGGTTTATCCCAGCAGCTGAAGTGGTAGGGTCTCACGATGCCCAAGGATTAGCTCGAGTATCTCTACAACTGACACCAGATACCACACCATTGGTTGCACCACTTGATGTGAACAACTTAGGAATGGCTCGTCCAAGCAACCAAACGCCAGAGCCAGGACCAACTGAAGTAGGATCCGACTTAATCTGGAACCCAGGAACTCCCGCATCCGGCATGCAGTTCTTAGGTTGGGTAGCAGAAGGTCACAATCTACAGGTGGGTCAAGTAGCACCAGCAGAAGATGATCCTATCTGGATTAATCCTACTGTGTTGTATCCTACTATGCCAGAGAATGGCTTAACGGTGTACGCTGTGTGGGGCAATGCAGACCGTACCATTGGTGGTACAGACCCAGATCGATATCAGTTAGAGGTCATTAACTTAGGAATGGCTCGTCCAAACAACCAATTACCAGAGCCAGGGTCAAGAGAAGTAGGTTCTATATTAGTATGGACTCCAGGAAATGCTGTATCGGGTATGCAATTCCTAGGATGGGTAGCCCAGGGACACGATCTACAGCTGGGACAAGTGGCACCACCAGAGGGAGATTCCATCTGGATCAATCCAAATGTGTTACATCCCACTATGCCAGAGGATGACCTTACAGTATACGCAGTATGGGGGAACTCAGACCGTACCATTGGTGGCACAGATCCAGACAGAGCTCAGTTGAATGTGATTAACTTAGGCATGACTCGTCCAAACGACCAGTTGCCACAACCTGGTTCGATAATAGTGGGGACTCCCTTAACATGGACTCCAGGAACAGCTGGGGAGCGTATGCAATTCCTAGGATGGGTAGGAGAAGGACACTACTTACAAGTTGGACAAGTGGCACCACCAGTAGGAGATTCTATATGGATTAATCCTACAGCTTTACACCCCACCATGCCAGAAACTAATCTAACGGTGACTGCAGTATGGGGTAACTCTGATCGTACCATTGGTGGTACAGATCCTGAGAGAGCCAGTTTAACTGTAAGTAATCTGCCAGCAACGGTAACCACTTCGGGGCAAAGTCCTGTGACGAATGAAGCACAAGTGGTGGGCTTACCTTTAACGTGGAACCCAGGTACCCCAGCACCATTGGCAGATGGATCCACATGGACATTCCTAGGTTGGGCAGCGAATACACAAGTTTTGGTAGAAGGACAACGACCACCAACAGGATTGTTAATTTCAACACCATCCATTCAAATGACCTTGCCAACCATGCCAAATGCAGAGGTGACTCGATTTGCAGTATGGGGTAACTCAGACGGAGAATTTGGGATACCGAATCCTCCACCAGTAACCGGTGGTCCAGATATTGACATTGACGTAGATGAAGATGGTAATGTTACCATTACTCCTCCAGATATAGACTACAATGTGGATGTAGATGATGATGGAAACATCACCATTCAATTACCACCAGATACGGATGAAGATGATGTGGATATCCATCTTCCAGACGATGACTGGAAAGTTGACTTTGACAGAGATGAGGATGGGAACTTAATTATTACCATTTCACCTCCTTTCAGAGCCTTAGTGGTAACCAACTTACCAGATACCATTACCCGTCCAGCCAATCAAACACCTGTAAGTGGAAACTTCCGGGTAGGTGCATCATTTGGACCATGGGTAGCAGGAACACCAGCAGCACCAGCAGGTGGTGGAACATGGAGATTCTTAGGATGGGCCAGTACAGACGAAGGTTTAGAGCCAGGGCGTCCAGTACCACAAGGAATTTTGATTCCTGCCCAACAGCTACCAGCTCGTATGCCAGGAGCAGGATTTGGCGTATTTGCCCTATGGGGGGACAGTGCCGGTAACTTTGGTCAACCTGATCCTCCACCACTACAAGGACCCGGGGGACCTCAAGGAGATCCAGGAACCCCAGGTACACCAGGTACTCCAGGAGCACCAGGCACCCCAGGAGCACCAGGAGCTGACGGACGTCCAGTACCAAAGACTGGAGATGATGCAAACATGACTTTGTGGATGACCTTGTTAATGATTGGATTCATTGGAATGATCGCTTCAGGAGTAGCTATTTTCAAAGGCAGAAGAAGACATGAAAAAGCGCCTCTCATCATCGTTAAAGATGAAAATGGTGAAGATCAATGTATTATCATGCCGAATTAGAGGATGGAGTCTAAGTAAAGTTATAAAAGTAAAATGCGAGGGCTGTTCCAAAGCTAAGCTAAATGGTTTATAAAATAAAGTATTAGGGCTGTTGTAAAACTAACAATTAGTTAGTAACAACAGCCCTTTTCTCGTATTAATCGGTCTATTCTTTCGAGAGGTAAGAAGATAGGAATTGGTGTAGGAGTAGTGATAAAGTGAAACTAAGCTCTTTTCTGTTCTAATTCGAACTCATCAAATCTATTTTCTAGTCTTGTAACTCTTGCAGATAGTCTCATAGGATCAACTTTATCAATTGCCTCACTGAGATTTGCTTTAGTTTTGATAGATAGATTATCTATCACCTCTAGTATACAGTTTTCTGTTAGAGTAGCTCTCTCTTCGATTTTTTTAGTGAGTTTTTTCTCTAACCTTTTTTCGCTGGCTTCGATTTTACTTTCTAGTCTTTTTTCGCTGGCTTCGATTTTACCTTCTAGTCTTTTTTCGCTGGCTTCAACGCTTGTTTCGACGATTTCTTTAATCATCTCTAAGTCTCTTTTTTCTAGCATATTCTCCTCCAATTACTCTATGAAATGCCATATGAAATGGGTTGATATTACCCATATAATTTGTGTCGTGTACGCATTATACTACAAAGAAATAGGATATACAAGAGATGTTCTTCTTAAAGATAAAAAGAATTATAATATAGATTTAACAAAGAATTTCACTGACTTTATAGGGCGATTTGGCACTGTTTTTTTAGGTTCAAATTTGTTATAATACAAGAAGGTATAACTCCTTTGCGCTTGCGCAAGAGTTCTACCGCCCAAGAAGGTATAACTCACGAAGGTATAACTCTTTCGTGCTTGCACGAAAGTTCTACCGCCCCTTTGCGCTTGCGCAAGAGTTCTACCGCCCAAGAAGGTATGATCAGTATGTAATTCTCATTTGCTTAAGAATGCTTAGTGTGAGAGCTAGACGTTTCTCAGATGCTTTTGATAAAAGAGAGGTCAGAATGGAGGCTTTTTGTGGAACCCCTTAGAAATAAAACAAGAGTGATAAGAGTTGGAGATGTGTACATCGGTGGAGATAATCCCATTGTCGTTCAGTCCATGACCAATACGAAGACAGAAGATATTCAATCAACTGTGGCTCAGATTAGAAGGTTAGAAGAAGCTGGATGTGAGGTGGTTCGCTGTGCCATCCCTAACGTTGAAAGTGCCAAGGCCATAAGGGAGATCAAGAAGCAGATTCGTATCCCTTTGGTGGGGGATATTCATTTTGATTATCGATTGGCCATTGCTGCCATTGAAAATGGTGCAGATAAGATACGGATTAATCCAGGGAATATTGGGTCAAATGAAAAAATAAAAGCAGTAATTGAGAAGGCAAAAGAATATGATATTCCCATTCGTGTAGGGGTGAATAGTGGGTCTTTGGAGAAGCATATTCTAGAGAAGTATGGCAAGGTAACTGCTGAGGGGATTGTAGAGAGTGCCATGGAAAAAGTGCGTCTGATGGAAGAGCTAGACTTTACCAATTTGGCGGTAAGTGTGAAGTCATCAGAGGTGCTCATGTGCATAGAGGCTCATGAACGGATTGCTAAAGCATGTGACTATCCTCTCCATGTTGGAATTACAGAAGCAGGGACAGTGTATTCAGGGAACATTAAGTCCTCTGTAGGAATCGGGATTATCTTGAATCAAGGAATCGGGAATACCATTCGGGTGTCTTTAACAGGAGATCCTGTTGAGGAGATAAAAACAGGAATTATGATTTTGAAAGCACTGGGTCTTAGAAAGGGGGGCATAGAGGTGATTTCATGCCCAACCTGTGGACGAACAGAAATTGATCTGATTAAACTGGCCAATGAGGTGGAAACACTGGTAGCCAATCTTCCCCTGGATATTAAAGTTGCGGTTATGGGCTGTGTGGTAAATGGTCCTGGAGAAGGGAGAGAGGCAGATATTGGAATCGCAGGAGGTAAGGGGGAAGGTGTGATAATAAAAAAAGGGAAAGTGATTAGAAAGGTTAAGGAAGAGGAGCTTTTAGAGGCATTGAGATGTGAGTTATTGAATTGGGAAAGTTAGGAGTATATGATTTGACAAAAGCAGAAGGTTCAAAAGAACGTTTATTTTTAAATGTGTTCCCCACCTTGATTTTAGAAGAAAAAGTCAAGAATCTTTTTGAGGAAGTGGAGGTAAGGAAAATTGTTATGGATAAGCAAAAAGGAGAGTTGCATATCCATATTTTAAGCAACCATCTTATTGAGAAACAGGCGATTTGGGTAGTGGAAAGTCAGATAAAGGAACAGCTTTTTCCCCATCAGAAATTAGAGATTAGGATTCATGAGAAGTACCGGTTGTCCTCTCAATATAACATGGAAAATCTCCTTGAAGAATATAAGGAAAGTATCTTACTAGAGTTGGAAGAGCATGGCTTAATTGTTTCAAAACTACTTGCCAATGGAGCTCTTACTGCTAAAGAGGGTATTGTTTTTGTGAAATTACCAGAATCCATTGTTTCTAAGCATATGGAAAGCCAGATAAAGACCCTATTAATGGAGTTGATAGAGAAACGATTCCAACTCAATGGTCGGGTGGTATTTCAATATTATGAAAAACTGAAAGAGGATTCTTTAAAAGAAGGGGATTATGCTTATCATGTAGAGGAGAGCAGTGAACATGCAACTATAGGAAAAGAGGGAGCAGAGGAAAATAGGAATAATGCAGTTATAGAAAGCAGGGTAGACATAGTCGAAGAAGATAAGGAGAAAACGGAAAATAACAGAGGTGAGGAGATTGGAGGAGATGCCATAAAAACAACTGTATCTTCGCCTTCTAATAAGAAAGCCACCAAGTCAGGGGGAGCTTACAGAAGCAACTTCAAAAAACTATCCAGTGACCCCAATCTCGTTTATGGCAAGAATTTTGATGATGATGTCATTCCTTTGAAAAATGTAATCTCACAGATGGGGGAAATAACCATTCGAGGACAGATTATTGACATCAACACCAGGGAGATTCGCAATGAAAAATCCATTGTGATTGTAAGCATTACTGATTATACAGATACAATTGTAATGAAAGAGTTTGTAAGCAATCAACAGCTCCCAGATTTTTTAGGAGATTTAAAGAAGGGGTGCTTTATAAAAGTAAAAGGGGTAACAAACATCGATAAATTTGATGGAGAATTAATTTTATCCTCTATTTTTGGAATTAAGAGGATCACTGATTTTACAGAGAAGCGACAGGATGTGAGCAAGAGAAAAAGGGTAGAGCTTCATTGCCATACGAAGATGAGTGATATGGATGGAGTGACAGATGTTAAAGATTTAATCCGCCAGACCCATAGTTGGGGGCATAAGGGAATTGCCATTACGGATCACGGAGGAGTTCAGGCATTCCCTAAGGCAAACAATGCAGTTAAAGAATTAGGAGAGGATGATCCTTTTAAGGTGATCTATGGGGTGGAAGGCTATGTAGTGGATGATCTACAAGATATTGCCAAAGGAGCCAAAGAGCAGACCCTAGAGGGCTCTTTTGTTGTGTTTGACATTGAAACCACAGGGTTAAGTCCTATAAAAGATAAAATTATTGAAATCGGAGCGTTAAAGATTGTTGCAGGAAAGGTAGTTAAAGAGTTTAGTACTTTTGTTAATCCCAAAAGACCTATCCCTTATGAGATTACACGCCTGACAAAGATAAATGATGAGATGGTACTGGATTCACCAACCATTGAAGAAGTCTTACCAAGGTTTTTAGAGTTTATAGGAAAGGATGTATTGGTGGCTCATAATGCCAATTTTGATGTGCGCTTTTTGGAGCAAAATTGTCGCTATCAAGAGATTTATTGCCAATTTGTTTCTGTGGACACCATGGCCTTGGCAAGAACCCTCTTGCCTGCCATCTCAAAACACACATTAAACAGTGTGACTACTGCTCTAAATATCTCCTTAGAAAATCATCATAGGGCCATAGATGATGCTAGAGCAACGGCAAGTATTTTTTTGAAGTTCGTTGAGATGTTAAAGGATAGAGGAATAACAACATTAAAGGGAATCAATCAGTTTGGTCATGTGAATGCAGATGGAATTCGCAAAATGAACACGAATCATATTATTATATTGGCGAAAAATGACATTGGTCGATTCAATTTGTATAATATAATCTCCCAATCTCATATTCATTATTATATGCGTAGACCAAGGATTCCCAAAAGTCTTCTGATGAAATATAGAGAAGGGCTAATTGTTGGAAGTGCATGTGAAAGTGGTGAGATTTATCAAGGAATACTGACAGGAAAATCAGACGAAGAGATGTCCAGATTGGCAGAGTTTTATGATTATTATGAAATACAGCCACTGGATAATAACAAGTTTATGATAGAAGATAAGAAATACCCCCAGATTCAATCAAAGGACGACCTCATTGAAATCAACAAGAAGATTGTGGCTTTAGGTGAGCGATTCAACAAACCAGTGGTGGCAACAGGAGATGTTCATTTCTTGGAAAAAGAAGATGCCATTTATCGAGAAATTATCATGACTGGAAAGGGTTTTAGTGACGCAGACAGGCAACCTCCCCTTTATCTTCGTACCACCCAGGAGATGTTAGATGAATTTGATTATCTGGGATTGGATAAGGCAGAAGAAGTGGTGATTGATAACACCATTCTGATTGCGGATAGGATTGAGAAAATCTCCCCTATCTATCAGGGGAAATGTGTTCCAGAGATTGAAGATTCCGATTTGGAGCTAATGGATATCTGCTACAAAAGGGCTCATGAAATCTATGGAGAGATTCTGCCAAAACAAGTAGAAGAACGGTTGAAGAGAGAGCTGCATTCGATTATTTCTAATGGCTATGCAGTGATGTATATTATTGCCCAAAAATTAGTGTCCAAATCCATTGAAGATGGTTATTTGGTGGGTTCAAGGGGTTCTGTTGGTTCTTCCCTTGCGGCGACGATGGCAGGGTTCACAGAGGTGAATCCTCTTGGTCCTCACTACTATTGTAAGCAATGTTATTTTTCTGATTTTGACTCTGAGCTGGTGAAACAATACGCAGGAGGTTGTGGCTTTGATATGCCGGATCGAAACTGTCCTAGATGTGGCGTGCTGTTGAACAAAGATGGCTTTGAGATACCTTTTGAATGTTTCTTGGGATTTGAAGGGGAAAAAGCTCCAGATATTGATTTGAATTTTTCAGGGGAGTATCAAGCCATTGCCCATCGTTACACAGAGGAGTTATTTGGCAAAGGGTACACGTATAAAGCAGGAACCATTGGAAAGATTGCTGAAGAAACTGCTTTTGGATATGTACGAGGATATTATGAGGATAAGAATAAGAGGAAGCGTAAATGTGAAATCGAGCGAATGATGAAAGGGATTGAAGGGATTCGAAGAAGTACCGGCCAACATCCTGGAGGGATTATTGTCTTGCCTCAGGGGCATGATATTCATGAATTTACCCCCATTCAAAGGGCGGCAAATGATGTGAAGTCAGACATTATTACTACTCACTTTGATTACAAGGCCATTGAACATAATCTTTTGAAATTGGATATTTTAGGTCATGCGGATCCCACCATGATTAAAGCGTTAGAAGAGTACATTAATTCCGATGCTTTAAAGAATGAATATAGTGTGGAGAATCCATTTCAAGCAACAGGAATTTCTCTGGATGATAAAGAGGTGTTGTCTCTGTTTTCTAGCCCCGCTGCCTTAGGAGTGAAGCCAGAGGAGATATTAGGCTGCCCCTTGGGGTGCAGAGGTATTCCAGAGTTTGGTACGGAATTTGTCATTGGCATGGTTGAAGAAGCCAAACCAAAGTCCTTGTCTGATTTAATACGAATCTCAGGATTATCTCATGGAACTAATGTGTGGTTGAATAATGCTCAAGAACTTATCAAGAATGGAGATGCTACCATTTCCACCTGTATCTGTACTCGTGAAGACATCATGGTTTATTTAATCAATCAAGGATTAGAAGAGGCTCTTGCCTTTAACATTATGGAGAATGTGAGAAGAGGGCTGGGAATACCTGCTGAGTGGGAAAAGATGATGAAAGAGGCAGGGGTACCCAAATGGTATATTTGGTCTTGTAAGAAGATTACTTATATGTTCCCTAAAGCCCATGCGGCAGCATATGTAATGATGGCCTTTAGAATCGCTTATTGTAAGATTAAATTTCCCCTGGCTTATTATGCTGCTTATTTTGGAATTCGAGCGAAAGCTTTTAACTATGAAATGATGTGTCAAGGGAAAGAAAGGTTGATCTATCACATTAATGACTATTTAAATCGTCAAGACAGTTTGACCGCCATAGAAAAGGATACACTAGAGGATATGAAGCTGGTTCAGGAGATGTACGCTCGCGGTTTTGAATTTGTTCCTATTGATATTTACAAGGCAAAGGCCAACCGTTTCCTCATTGTTGATGGGAAGCTGATGCCCTCTTTAAATACCATTGGAGGGTTAGGAGAGAAAGCGGCTCAGAACATAGAGGAGGAGAGTAAAGGGGGTAAATATCTGTCCATTGATGATTTTAAGGTGAGGACGAAGGTGAACACAACAGTTGCTGAGTTAATGGAGGGGTTGGGGTTGTTTGGGAATCTGCCGAAAAGTAATCAGTTGTCCTTGTTTGATTTATAAAAAGTGTTTGTCAAAGAGGAAATATATGTTATAATCGAGCTAGTGTCAAAATGCCTTTTGACACTTACATCATATTTTGCAAAGGAGCGTGTGAATGTACAATTTTAGTGAGATTCAAAAAACAGATCCAGTGGTGGCGGCGGCCATTGAAGAGGAGTTGACGAGACAGAATACTCATATTGAGTTGATTGCGTCAGAGAATTGGGTGAGCCCGGCAGTGATGGCGGCCATGGGAAGTATTTTCACCAACAAATATGCTGAAGGTTATCCTCATAAGCGTTATTATGGTGGGTGTCAATGTGTTGATGTGGTAGAAGATTTGGCTATAGAAAGAGCCAAGAAGCTTTTTAATTGCGAATATGTAAATGTCCAACCTCATAGTGGTGCTCAGGCCAATATGGCAGCCATGTTTACCATGGTGGATGTTGGTGATAAAGTAATGGGTATGGATTTAAGTCATGGTGGACACCTTACCCATGGCTCTCCAGTGAATATTTCAGGGAAATATTATGATTTTGCTCCTTATGGAGTAGATGATAAAGGGTTGATTGATTATGATCAGGTGCGTAGCTTGGCTCTTTTACATCGCCCCAAGTTGATTATCTGTGGCGCCAGTGCCTACTCTAGAACCATCGATTTTAAGAAGTTTAGAGAGATTGCTGATGAGGTGGGAGCCTATGTTTTAGCAGACATCGCTCATATTGCTGGTTTGATTGCTGTTGGATTACACCCTAGCTCTATTCCTCATGCTCACGTGAGCACCACCACCACTCATAAGACTCTTCGTGGGCCAAGAGGTGGCATGATTATGTCAAGTCAAGGAGACAATGAGAGGTTTAACTTTAACAAAGCAGTATTCCCAGGAATTCAAGGAGGACCTTTAATGCATGTGATTGCTGCTAAGGCAGTGAGTTTTAAGGAAGCAATGGAAGAAGACTTCTTAGAATATCAAAAGAAGGTGCTAAGCAATGCCAAAGCTCTTTGTCATGGATTGATCTCTCGTGGGGTGAAGATTGTGTCAGGGGATACAGATAACCATCTGATGTTAGTCGATTTAATTGGCTTAGAATTAAGTGGTAAAGAGTTAGAGCATCGTTTGGATGAGGCTCACATTACCTGCAATAAGAATACGGTTCCTGGAGATCCTCGTTCTCCATTTGTAACCAGTGGTGTTCGTCTAGGTACTCCAGCAGTTACCACCAGAGGCTTTAATGAGAAAGATATGGATGAGATTGCAGGAATCATTACGATGATTATTGAAAGTCCTGATAACATTCCTAAAGCCAAGGGAATGGTGGCGGATTTAGTGGAGAAATATCCACTAATATAGGGGGAGAAGGAATGAGACACCCTAGGCGGTATGCCAGCTCCCAAGGTGTGAACGGTATAAAGAAATAAAAAAAAATAAAAATAAAAAATAAAAAAATAAAAATAGCAAAAATGCATAATTATTTAATTGACTTTGTCATGTAGTTATGCTAATGTAGGAGTAGTGTCAAGCAATGAAAGCGTGATACAATAGAAAACATTTATATTTTATATGGAGGAAACAAAATGCAAGGTACAGTAAAGTGGTTTAACAACCAAAAAGGTTATGGGTTCATCTCTGATT
>JGI20163J15578_10001245_pt1 | contig 10540 bp, 5 predicted proteins | sample TergutCu122P1_FD_15578 | JGI IMG/M metagenome (IMG submission 15578)
TTAGAATAGACATTAAACGACTTTTATTGCGACGATATTCTTCGATAATACTTAGGGTTTGGAATAGCGAATTGTGTAAGTTGTGGGCAGCTTGCCAACAGGTAACAAAAGAGCCACTTTCAGTACTAACCTCTTCATCCAAATCATAGGTTTGAAAATTACGATTTAGACTAAGGGTATCATCGTATTCTTTTCTCTTAATTTCATCAGCTAAAACAGCATATGCCTCAAGGATTTCCTGCATGAGAGCAGTAGTATCAATGTTGTTATGGATGTTTGAATCAGGATGGTAAATTTTCGCCAAGTTGTTTTTGGCAGCGGTAATTTCTTCCAAAGTAGCCTCCGAAGAAACCCCCAATATATCGTAATAGGTGTGCATTAATATTTGACCTCCACAATGTTCTAAATAGGCACTTGAACATCACATCTAAATATAACACACAGAAAAGGTGAAGTCTATAATTTATACACTAACATTTCTTAATCCATTATACACTAACATTTTTTAATCCATGAATGGAAAAGTAAATCACAGAACACTCTGCCCATGGTGCCTTTACAAGTTCAAGATAATCTTTTTCGTTGTCCATTAATTTAACCTTATATGTTGTAATATTAGTCATAGTATCTGTCCATTTCTACACAACTAAGTATAACACATCGAATGGTGAAGCTTACATCCTAAAGCACCAATTATTATAATAATAGTCTAAAGAAACGATTTATGTACAAAATATAAACGAAGTATAATATAATACAAACGAAGTATAATATAATACAAACAGTATACTTGTTGACTTGGGAGGAAATGTGAAATGAAGCAAAATGTATTTATTAAATATATATTAAGAACACCAATCCGCAGCATACTATTAGCGGTACTTATTGGAGCCTCATCATTCATGTTAATATCTCAAGTTGTAGAATATGCAGTTGTTAGTAATGATGTAGATAGAATAGAGGGTTTTTATAGGTCAATTGGATATTTGGATGTTGTTGGTGAACCCAACGTTTTTATTGCTAATGTGACATCTGGAACGGAATTAATCTCTGAAAGTCAGTATATTGATTTTGAAGATAGGCAAACATATTATTTTGCTTCATTAAGGGATTTTCAAAACACAGAGACTTATGGATGGCCTGCTCGTGAGGAGGAATACACATATCGTGAGCCTCAAGTAGCAGATGTCTTTTTTTATGGAGTACTTTTAAACAAATCATTTTCAGTTAACAATGATGAATTTGGCGTTGGACTAACCTTTATTGTGGATTATAAAGTAACGGGATATCCAGAGCATGTAACTGTGGGGGAAGAGGTTATTTTATATGCTATTTTACCAATGGAAATGGAATCAGCATTTGATAATATGGTAATTGGGCAACGCTATTTTATGAAAGGCACATATTATTCATTTTTTAGTCCTGTGGGGTTGGTGCCAACTGGTATATTAGTTTTACCCACAGAGCCTAATCTACGGATAAAGCCATTTGGCACAGAAGAGTTGTGGTATGTCCCTGCGCCACTAGGTGTAGAAGTAGATTATGATTTAATAGGAGTGTCCACTGAAATAGGGATTGTAAGAGAAAATCAGCGGGGTATGATTATACGGACTACTGCTGACATGACAGCCATGCCTTGGGTTTTGTATGATTTATTTTCTGTTGTTGAGGGTCGTATGCTAGATCGAGATGACTACTACAATGAAAATCATGTTGCAGTAGTAGATTTCCTCTTTGCTAAAGAGCGTGACCTTTCTGTTGGAGACACCCTTCATGTGACTCTTCGGGATTTACCTTTCATTGATTTGGCAGGTATACCACGTTGTCTTTATGATTGGGAAACTTACTCTAGCTATGAATTTGAATTGGAGATTGTGGGTTTTCACATGTATGCATTGGGAGGATTTTCAAACCGTTATATTTATCTGCCAGAGTCTATAATACCTTATGAGTTTTTCAGAGAGGATGAGAGCACACTTGCTTATAAATATAGCTTTGTGTTAAATTCCACTAGATACCAGCAAGCTTTCTTAGATGAATATGAAGATATTTTACTTGATTTGGGTATTGAAATTAAGTTTTTAGAACATAATGCAGAATTAATGTGGGATATAGTTAATCCCATTTTACAGTCGGCTAGAAATAATGTTGTAATATTTGGCGGTATTTTCTTGTTGATTTTAGGTTTAATATCTACATTAACTCTGTTTATTTGGAAACGATACTTTGCAATACTACGAGCTTTGGGACGGCCAGCTAGAGTAGGTTTTTGTCATATGCTATTTGCCATTACACTCATTTTTTTAATACCTATGCTCATGGGAGCAGTTTTAGCTAGGCAAGTGGCTATGGCAAATGCTTATGAAAGTATGGAAGCCATCTTAGAAGTGGCCCCTGATGCACAGTTGGCGACTTATTTTCCTGTAGCATATGCTGTAGGATTATGGATATTGTTGGTAATTATTAGTTTGATTATCTTCTCCATTGGAGTCCTTACAATAGTCAATCAACCTGTGTTGGTTTTACTTCAAGGTGGGAGAGGGCGAAAAGGTAAGGTTGAGAATAAAAAAGAGAAGTTAATGCCAAGAGATTCAATAGATTCTGTAAATTCAATAGATTCCGTAGCTATGCTTGCTAATGATAATGACAACATCAGAATTAGGAGTTATGGTGCTGAAGTAGGCAGTTTTAAAACCAACTATAAATATGCTAAAAGTGCAGCGAGGAAAAATGTCTTTCGTCTTATTTTTAGGCAAAGGCTTAAATCGATTTTGGCTGTAGTGTTAGCCTTGTCTTTTGTGGTAGTGATAGGATATTTGGGGGAGGCTATAAGGCATAGGGAAGCAGAGATAGATTACTTCTATGATAATATAATTGTGTCTGCCCATATTCGAGAGACTGCTGAAATTGTGCGGACGGAGCCTTTTGATATTGTTAATGCACAACTTGTAAATAGAGTATTGGACACTGGTTTTGTACGTAAGGCGTATCTCGAGGCGGGTAAAATTCGCACCTACCTACTTTCCCAGCAATGTTATGAGAATATGTTGGGAGGTAATGGTAGAGATGAGCTGGGTCATTTTGATATCTTGTTTTCCTTTAATGATTTTGGTGTTTTTCTGCACGAATATCGAGAGTGGGTGCTAGAGCTGCCAATTACGATAACCTTTATTGATGATTACTTCCATGGCGAACTTAATGAAGATACTTTGGTTCAATTTGAGTTTGGCCCAGACTTTGGAGAAGAAGATTTTCATTTTGATGTGGACGGAGATAAGGGAGCGGTTATTCCTATTTTGGTAGGACAACAGGTTATGGAAGAACGAGGTTTAACCATGGGAGACGTTGCCTATGTTTTAAATGCATTAACAGGGGAAGCTTATGAGGCACGTATAATTGGAATCGCTAGGGGAGTTATGCATGGAGACATTGTGCAAAATGCTGAGACAGTGGTGTTCCTACCACTTCCTGCCTTAGAGATGATACGAGGAAGTCGGATAAGCCACTATGTTAAAGCGATTTTTGAATTAGATCCATTAAAGAATAGAGATATTTCGTATTTTAGAGACGAATTCCAAGGGATAGAAAGGGATGCCTCTCTCCTAAACTTTGAATTAGATGATGATGAATTACGTATGGTAGTCGAACCCCTGGAGCAAACTTTACTATTACTCAGAATCCTATATCCTATAATTGTGGTTGTGTCTTTGCTGATTGGACTTGGCTTTGCAGTTCTTCTAAGCCTTCAAAATGCAAAAGAAGCTGCTATTATGATTGTACTTGGAACGCAAAAGAGAAAGGCACAGAGGATGCTAATCTTTACGCAGATAATAGTTTGTATAGTAGGGCTAATTGTGGGGCAGGTAATTTTTCTGCTTTTGGTGGAGATATCAGGAGCATATATGGCGTCTTTAATCTTCACAGGATGTTACTTTATGGCAGTGCTTTTAGGGTCCATTATAGGAGCAATTATTGTGACCAAACAATCCCCATTGGAGTTGTTGCAGGTTAGAGAGTAGGTTGTTAAAATATTAGGCAATTTGAGATGTATAAATCAGATAGATGTATTACTGCATTTTGGAGAAAAATAGTATGAGACAAAACGTGTTTATGAAATACATATTGAAGACTCCAATTCGTAACATACTTTTAGGGATACTTATTGGGGCTTCATCATTTATGTTGGTATCCCAAGTTGTGGAGTATGCCATTGTTCGAAGCGAAATAGAAAGAGTTGAACATTTTTATCGCTCCATTGGCTTTATAAACAATATTGATGGCACTGATTTCAGAGATGTCGATGTAGGATTGGCCACTAAGATAGTGGGCAACAGTCATTACATAGACTTTGAAGATAGACAAACAGATTATTTTGCTTCTCTTAAGGATTTTCAAAATACAGAAGATTACGGATGGGAGCCTCACAATTTAATTCATCCAGATTTTTTGCTTCCTCAGGTAGCTGATGCATTTATTTATGGTGAATTGTTGTGCAAAAAGGCTTCTATTATTGATGATGAGTTTGGAGTAGCTCTCAGACTTCTCGTTGATAATAAATTGACTGGCTATCAAGAACATGTGGCTGTAGGAGAAGAGGTGGTTTTATATGCTATTCTCCCAATAGAAATGGAATCCACATTTGATGATATGGTTATTGGGCAGCGCTATTTTTTGAAGGGAACATATTACAGATTTATGTGGCACCAAGGTGTGCTAGTCCCACGTGGTGTAGGCATTTTACATACAGAGCCTTACCAATTACATATAAAGCCATTTGGTTCAAAACAATTATGGTACTATCCGGCGCCAGCTGGAGAAGAGTTGGACCTAGAGGCTTTAGGTGTGACCGCGGAGATAAGTATAGTAAAAGAAAATCAGCATGGAATGATTTTGCGAACCACTGCAGATATGACGGCTATACCTTTAGTGCAGATAGATGTGTACCGGAAGCTAGAAGGGCGATTACTGGATCGGTGTGACGATTTGAATAGAAATCAAGTGGCGGTGGTTGAAGTTGCTTTCGCAACTAAGCGAGAACTTTCAGTTGGAGATACTCTTAACTTAACTTTACGGGATCTACCTTTTGTTGATGTGTCAGGCATCCCACTTTATCTATATGATTGGGAGGCATATCCAAGTTATGAGCTGGAACTAGAGATAGTTGGGTTTTATAATCGAGTACTTGGTGGGCTTTTTTCAAGTCGCTATATCTATGTGCCAGAGTCTATAATACCATCCGAATTTGTAAGGGAAAATGATAGTATATATGGTCATAGGTATAGCTTTGTCCTTACCTCTACAAGGCATCAAGAAGCTTTTTTAGAGAAATACGGAGAGGAGTTACTGGAATTTGGCTTTGAGGTAACATTCTTTGACCATAACGCAGAGATGATGTGGAGTATAGTAAATCCTATTATTCAAGGGGCTAGAATTAATATTATAGTGTTTGGTGGCATCTTTATACTGATTTTGGCCTTAGTTGCCACTATAATTCTTTTTATCTGGCGGAGATTCTATGGTATATTAAGAGCATTAGGGTGTCCAGTCAGGCTGGGCTTTATCAAAATGTTTTACGCTATTATAATTATTTTCTTTGGACCAATGTTTTTAGGCACAGTTCTAGCTAGGCAGGTTGCCATAACAAGCGCTAATGAAACTATGGAATCTATTCTAGAAATAGCACCCAATGTGGAGCTAAGCTCGTACTTTCCGATAGGTTATATTATAGGAATATGGTTATTATTGGCAATTATTGGTTTAATTATATTCTCTCTTGGAGCACTGTTGATTGTAAAGCAGCCTGTTATTATCTTACTGCAGGGAGGATATGGAAACGTAAACGTAAATCGGGAAAAAGAGAAGAATAGTGGTGAAAAAGCATTGCCAAAAGAGATAGATAGCCTTGAACTTGATAAGGGCGAAAGGTTAAGGTTTGGAGATAAGGGTTCGGGTATAAGAGGAAATGAATTTGTAACTCACCCAAAATATTCCAAGATGGCTATGAGAAGAAATACCTTTCGCCATATCTATCGTAAATCGCTAAAATCAGTTTTGGTTGTTACATTAGCTCTATCACTTGTAATTGTAATAGGTCTTTTAAGTGAGGCAATAGAACAAAGGGAAAAGGAGATTGACTACTTTTATGATAATATTGTAGTTTCAGCACAAGTTCGCAGAGCCGATACAGCCAATTTAGCTGCACTATTTGTAGATCCGTTTAATATCGTGAACCACAGAATAGTGAACAGTATATTAGATACTGGTTTTGTAAAAAGCACATATCTTGAAGCAGGGAAGAGGGAAGCCTTTTTGCTATCAGCCAATTGCAACAAGGAGCTATTTGATGGAAGAGTGGCTGATATGTCAGACAGTTTTGGAGACTATAATCGATTATTTGCCTTTGACGACTTTGCTATATTTATGTACGAGTATAGAGAGTGGATAATTAATTTGCCTATAGAGTTGGGTATACCAATGGTGGAAGATTTGAATATTAGGGGTGTGTTAGATGAAGAAACTTTAATCCAATTTGAGTTTGGTTCAGAGTTTAATGAAAGTGATTTTTACTTCAGCAGCGGCAAGGACGGAGAGTCATTTATCCCTATTATTGTTGGGGAAAATGTGATGGAAGAGCGTGGTTTAAACATTGGAGATAGCGCATATATTGCAAATGTGTTAACGCGAGAGTTATATCAAGCACGGGTTATAGGAGTAGCCAGAGGAGTTATGCATGGAGGAATGCTTTTTGAAATTTTTAATGGTAGCAATATGACTTTTATGCCAGTGGCTGGTCTGGAGACAGTTCAAGGAAATCGGATAGACCAATACATTAAAGCACTCTTTGAACTTGATCCTACAAAAAATAGAGAGATATCATATTTTCGAGAAGATTTTGAAGAGATAGGGCGTCAAATGTTTACACTAAATTTTGATTTAGGGGATGATGAGTTACGCAAGGTAGTTGAGCCTATAGAAGAAACCCTGCTATTGCTTCGGATTCTATATCCTATTGTAATAGTCTTATCCTTATTAATTGGCGTTGGGTTTGCGGTGCTTCTAAGCCTTCAAAATGCAAAAGAAGCGGCTATTATGGTAGTGTTAGGTATGAAGAAAAGTAAAGTGCGAAAGATGTTGATTCTCATGCAGATACTGTTGTGTACAGCGGGACTACTTATAGGACAGGTGCTATTTGTGATTATTACAGATTCATCGGAAGCATATATTTGGTCCATATTGTTCGCAGTATTATATTTTATTGCGACACTTATTGGTTCAATTGTGGGAGCGATTACAGTAACTAATCGTTCTCCTTTAGAGCTATTGCAAGTGAGGGAGTAGATTGTGAAAAAGGAGTAGTTACTGTACTAAATACAAATACAGTTTCCTTTTCTTGACAAGTACACTGCTATAACCATAACAAAATTTGTTTATTATTATCACTTCATGAGATATTTGATGTATAATGTTGTATAAGAGATTTTACATGGAGATATTAACACTGAAGAATATTTTGAAGGTAAGGCAGAAAACCTGATATAAAGCGTTTTTTGAAATAAAACTATAAATTTGGAGGAAGATTATGGAAAAATTACAACTAGAAAAAGTGTCTTATCGTTACAAAGGAGGAGACAAGGATGTCCTTAAGGAGATATCTTGTGAATTTACAAGAGGCAAGGTTATTGCTATTGTAGGGCCATCAGGAAGTGGTAAGAGTACTTTACTTTCTATTCTTGCAGGGCTGGACAAACCTACATCTGGTAAGGTTTTACTCGATGATGAAGATTTAGCAGATATGGATCTTGATAGATATCGAAGAGAGCAAATTGCTATGATTTTTCAAGCCTTTCACTTGTTCCCTTTCTTAACAGCAATGGAAAATGTGTGTTATCCTATGGAGCAAAACGGAGTAAATCCCAAAGAGGCAAAAGAAGCAGCAGTGAAATTATTGGAGGGGGTTTCTCTTAAGGCTGAACATGGAAAACGCTTTCCTTCTAATCTTTCAGGAGGTGAGCAACAACGTGTTGCCATAGCCCGCGCTTTATCTAGTGGTGCGAAATTCTTATTGGCGGATGAGCCAACAGGGAACTTAGATGAAGAAAATGGAGAGCGAGTAAGTGAAATCCTACAAAGCCTTGCCCACAAGGAGAATTACTGTGTAATTATAGTAACTCATGATTTAGATATGGCTGCCAAGGCTGATGAAATTTATCGTCTGAAAGATGGGAAGTTTGTTGAATCATAGAAATTAAGAATAGACTTATTATGCTACGAGGCGTACTTGAAATTTTATTAGGCGGGCACCCAGCCCGCTATCATTTTATCCGCTTTGGTCGTGTGAAAAAGAGGATGTGCCTTACGTGGAAAAAGTATTTTTCCTGTGTCTACTTTTCTTGACAAGTACAATTTTAAAAGTAGCCACTGGATTTATGTCGCAGAAGGTGGTATAATCATTATGAATTATGTCGCAAAAATGGCGTACATAAGCTGGAATTATGTCGCACACATGGCGGAGGCACGGTGGAATTATGTAGCAATCAACGAATTTATCCGATGGCTAACGTGCTGTAATACCCTATCCCTACGGTGGGTGGATAAGATCACCAAAGCCCCTGGATAACTGCAACAATACATCAGTTGTGCGTCAAAACGCCCACTGATGCAGGTTTTGTTTGTAGTGGATTGGAGAAGAAATGTTATACCGTAAGATTATGGAGTCACTTGTAAAGTGGAAAGATGATCCCAATAAGAGAGCCTTGCTCATTACAGGTGCAAGACAAATTGGCAAAACATATATTGTTAGAGCATTTGCTAAAAAGTACTACGAAAATTTTGTTGAGATTAACATGATAACTGAACCTCGGGCAATATCAATTTTTGATGGAAATCTTGATGCAGAAACATTAATATCGAATATCACAGCGTATGTAAGTAGGCCTTTAGTCCCTGGAAAAACCTTGATATTTTTTGATGAAATACAGGAGTGTCCAAATGCTAGAACCGCAATTAAATCGCTGGTTGACGATGGACGCTTTGATTATATTGAGTCTGGTTCTTTGTTAGGGGTAAATTACAAAGAAGTAAGATCATATCCTGTCGGGTATGAAGAGCAATTGTATATGTATCCTTTGTGTTTTCGTGAGTTTGCTATTGCTTTAGGGGTACAACGACAAACTTTTGATCTTTTAGAAGATTGCTATAATAACAAAAAGAAGGTAAGTGATGTTATACATAAAAAGATGCTTGAAATCTTCCGCTATTATGTTATAGTAGGTGGAATGCCTGCTGTCGTTCAGCAATTTATTAACACTAATGATATCGGAGATGTAATTAAGATACAAAGAGATATTCTCAAATTGTACCGCCAAGATATTTCAAAGTATGCACAAAAAAACAAAATTAAAATTAAAGATATTTTCGACAATATACCTGCACAGTTAAATGATGCGAACAGAAGGTTTATTTTATCATCTGTGTCGTCCACTGCTAGGATGGAGCGGTATCAAGAGAGTTTCATGTGGTTGTCTGACGCAGGAGTAGCTTTACCTTGTTATAACGTAACAGAACCTAGGACTCCACTTCAGCTTAGCAAAAAGAGCAACATTTTCAAATTGTTCCTATCTGATACAGGTTTGCTGTGCGCTGCCTCCATGGAAAATGTACAGTTTGATATTCTGCAAGGTAATCTATCTGTAAATATGGGTAGTATTCTGGAAAATGTTTTTGCTCAGCAGCTCAAAGAGAAAGGATTCTCATTGTGTTATATGAATAAAAAGAGTTTAGGAGAAATTGATTTCATATTACAAAGTGGGAAAAGTATTATTCCCGTTGAGATTAAATCTGGCAATGACTACAACAAACATACGTCACTAAATAAACTTTTGTTAGTAGATGAATGGAATATTAGGAAGGCTTATGTTTTTTGCAAGGGCAATGTATTGGTAAGTGATGCAATTAATTACTTACCATGGTATATGATTATCTTTTTTGTAAAGGAGCCAATAGAAAATAAGAAATTGGAGATTAATATTGATATTTAATGACGCCGAGGCGAACTCGAATATAATTGAGCTAAAATAGAGATGTAAGTGCCGGCTTTGCCAGACGCTAGGAAAAGGGGAAACAATTTGAAAGAAAAGGGATATGATCGAAATTATCTATCGCTAGTAATGGAAGGAACCCTGTTTACAGGAGGTGTAACCATTCTTGCTACAGGTGGGGCAATGGCGCTGTTTATTAATGCAATGACAGGGTCAAATACTTTAATTGGTTTGGCTGTTACCTTGCAAACTTTGGCTTCTAGTTTTGGTCAATTGTTTGGGGCGCCTCTTGTTAACACTATTAGGAAATTGCCAGAGACCTCCAGTAAAATTATGCTAGTACAACGTATTACTCCTCTTTTAATGGCAGTTCCATTGTTTCTTGGTGCGCCTCCTTATTGGTCCGTTACCATTTTTTTTGTGCTATTTTTTGTTTTCTGGTTTATGGACGGCTTGACCACCATATCATGGGGGGAACTGTGTGCTCGTGCAGTGAAATTTGA
>JGI20163J15578_10001246_pt1 | contig 10539 bp, 8 predicted proteins | sample TergutCu122P1_FD_15578 | JGI IMG/M metagenome (IMG submission 15578)
GTTATCTTTGCGCCCTGTTTTTATCAATGCCGCAAATTCGTCTTCGCTGAGTTTTTCGCGGCGGAAAAGTGCCACGATTTCCTCATTTTCAAGGCCGATTTTCTTCTGCTCCAAGTCGCGGAGTTTTTTTGTATACTCCGCAATCTTATCCTTAGTGCGGGCGATGTCGGCATTAACTTTTTCAATTTTGGGATTTGCCATATCGTCAACCTTTCTTTAGATTATTTTTTATTCCCCGCCAAAAGCAAAGAATATCGGATTTTTGTGTACGCCATTTAATAAAATTTCAAAATGCAGATGTGGGCCTGTGCTGTCGCCGGTGCTGCCTACCGTAGCAATAACATCACCCGCATATACCCATTGGCCTTCACTTACCAATATCGTGTCGCAGTGGGCGTATCTGGTTTCTATGCCTTGACCGTTATTTATAAAGACCACGTTACCAAAGCCGCCCATTTCACCTGCAAAGGTGACGTAACCATCATGTGCCGCCAATATTTCCGTGCCTGTCGGCAGCGCAATATCAATGCCCCTGTGGAGTTGCCTTGCTCCGGTAATGGGATGAATACGCCAACCGTAGTGGCTTGATATAAAGGGATGCCAGTTAAACGGAAACGGACTGCCTACGTGCTGTCTCATGCCATGCGTTTGCATAAGCACTTGAAAGTGCATAAGCTGTTCTGTATTCATAAGCGGCATGATAAGATTTGAGAACGGAATAGATTCCAGCCTGATGGTTAGAATGTTCCATTCATATTGGATTTGCACATATCCGTAAGGGTATGTGTCGCCTGGCACCATACGGGTACGGATTTCTGTGCTTGGTGTAAAGGTCAGCGTGTACTGTGCATCGAACAATGCCCGTAGTTTGTCTTCAATCTCAGCAAAAGCGAAGTCGTGGTACATGGCTGTCAAAAATGCCATTAATTGAAGTGGGTTATGGCCTATATTGCCGATTATTTCATAGCGGTACTCATCAAAGCCGGGGTGATTGGTTTCTGCGTTTAATATTTCAAGCCGCAGATCGGTTTCCCATTCGCTGTAAGCAAGTGCGGCATTATCAATGTCCGCATCTTCCGCAAGGTACAGCGCACCGAATACACCGCCCATGCCACCGCCGCCAAATGCGGCAAATAGGCTGAACAGAGCCACAATAAAGGCTACGAGTAAACCTGCTATAAGCAGAACCACCAGCAATTTGGGGCTTGCAATAAGCAGTTTCAAAGCGACTTTAGCTTTGATGAACAGGGCTTTTGCCTTTAACATCACCGCAGCGCCCGTCTTGGCCATGCCCGCCACATTCTTTACACCGACACCCATCTTCTTTGCATTTCGGAGGGCCATAGCGTATTGCTTTCTGATTTTACGCTTTTGCCACATACGAGAGGCGATATTACTTTTCAGTTTGGGATTTTGTGCGAGGGTTCGCCGATAGGTTGCGTTAATGTTTTTCTTCATAGCCTTGTGTTGCAGTTTGGCTACTCTGGTATATGGTGCTGTTTTGCGGGAGCGCAGTGCCTTACGGACAGCACCTTCTGCCATTAATTCGGCCTTATGGCCGGCCTTAACGCCTACATTCTCGTCTTCATGCTGAAATACTTTTTTATGGCCGTAGGCGATAGCACTGTTTACGCCGGCTTTGATGGGGCGTAAAGGCAGTGGTCCTTTAATATGGTCTCGCTGTGACTTAACTTCCTTTTCAAAGAAAAACTCCCTCTTTGTCTTGCCTTTTTGTTCGTCAAAGGTAAGGCGTGAGCGGAGTTTTGTTTGGGTCGGTAAATCAGCTTTGGCTTTATCAAGTTTGGCATTGGTACGCATGGCAGCTTTAATCAGCTTGCGGTCTTTGGGTAGTTCCGGCACAGCTTCGTCGCCGTCGAATTTCAGCTTGCTCCCTTTATCGGTTTGCAGCTTGGGGTCGGGTGCGTCTTTTGGTTTTGCTGTATTATTTGATTTCGTGGTATTTCCATCAGATGAAAGGACTGTACCATCCGATTTATCAATATCTCCCTCATTTGAAGGGGTTGTGCTATCTGATGGGACTGTATCACTGTGAGCAGGATGCTCCTGTGACTTTGCTTGCTCCGATGTACCTATCGGGCCATCGTCCTGTAATTTCGGCGCAGGCTGCTTTGCCGGTTTTCGGGGATTATCGGTTGTGATTGGAGTTTCGGTAATTGCCGCTGCCCCGGCCCCGCCCGCCGCTGCTTTACTTTTGTGTTTTAATACCGGCTCTGTCGGCGGTTTATTCTGCAATGCTGATGTAGCGGAGGTGTTTTGTAACATAGATTGTTTGCTATGGCGATATGATGTGTCTTTACTGGTTTTAAGTTTGCCTCCGCTGCTTTGTTGGGTTGCTGTGTCGCTTGGAACATCAGTAGGCGCGGCACGGGTTGGTGGCCGTTCATTTAACGCGGTCGCTGTCGGCTCTTTCTGTGGGACTGTCGCAGTTTCTTGTTCATGTGTGGGCTGTGCGGATAATGGTTGTTCATATGGCCTAGCCGTTGACAGCTCTTGTTGAGGAGCAGCCGTATTATCATGCCCATGTATGGGTTGTGACAACGACTGCTCATGTGACTCTGTATTGACTTTGGGTTGCACCGCAGAAGAAGCCGCTTCCTTTGAAGCGTACTGCTGTCTGTATAAATGCTTGTTTCTGGTGCCGGTTTTGACATCTGACTTATTTCCAACTTGAGAATAGCTGTGCTTTTCTCCCCGTGCCGGTACTGCACTCATATCCGATATATCGCCATCAACGGGAGCGTTACGCAAATCAAGTTCCGCATCCCGCTTGCTTATGCGATTATCGTCACCTGTGGTTTCGTTACGCTCGATGAGGCCATCCTTTGTCATTTTTTGAGTTATCCTACTTCGCGCCTTTAGCTTACGGCGGCTCATAACCCAGCCTCCTGAACCCTAGTGCCGCGTTCTGGTACCGGGCGTTCGAGGTCTTTTTGTCGGACGAGTGCCTTTTTATCGTCTAATCGTTGCATAAGTGACGGTTTCTTAGGCGTAGATGCTTTTTCGGACTGCTTTGCATCGCGTCTATCGCTTACATCCTGCGAAAGTTGATTGAGTTTTTCAATCGCGGATGTCGCAGCATTACGAATACCAATCGCACAGGCTCTTTGGGCACGGCATGGCGCACTAACCGCTTTTGCCAATTTACCGTTTTCCTTTATGGTGTCGATAGGCTTCATGCCTACAATAACCCTAGCCATGTTTGCAAGAGATCGACCTGCCTTGTGATACTCCTTAGAAAACGTATTAATACTGGCAATGGTTTTGTCGCACTCTTTTACATCGGCAACTGCACAATCTTTTATTTTTTCTAAGCAAGTTTTAACCCGGAAAAATGATGCGATTTTATCAAGTGCCGCAATGCCTTTGTCTTTGAAAGCAGCGACGGCATTTTTGCAGCCGTCAATGATGTTGTCCTTTAATTCAGTAAGATGCGCTTTAATCTCCGCAACTTTGGCTTCAAGGCTTTTTATGGTGTTTTGAAGTGCGTGTTTTATGGGATGGTCTTGGATTTCCTTCATTTCAGTAAGCTGGGTTTTCATATCTGAAATTTTATTTTCGGCCTGCTTACAAAAATCCTCCATGCCTTTAACATGGTTGAGCAGAGCAGTCAGTCCACCAGTATCCTTGCCATTGTCTTTGAGTATGCCAAGCAATTCCTTGACATACTCGTTTTCTGCAAGGGGCACGGATGCCATAACTGCGCCGCCATTGGTTGTCGCGTTTACGTTCATAGCGTGAGTTCCTCCTTCCTGTCGTGGTTTTTGTCATTATTATGCGTGACATAATTCAATACTGCTATTGACTTCATTGCCCCAAACATCCCATCCGTCCGTATAATTACGGGCGAATAATTCAATGCGCGGCAGGTCGCCTAACAGTTCAATAATACGCCGCCGTGCTTCATCAGGTTTTTGACTGTGCGCCTCAATAGGTGTCACAATGACTTGGTGTACGCTTTTTGATATGCGCTTGGGATTACCTTTGGTGGCAAGTAGGCACAGTTCAGCGTTGGCCCTTGTCCAATGCCCTAATCCCCAAAATAAGCTGTCGGCTATTTTGTTTTTCTTAACCCATACAAAAGCCACTGTTTTGAACGTAAAGCCCCATGCTTCGATAACGGCGAGTGCTTGGGGCAGATTTGGGCAAGTGGCCCATAGAAAAAGCGCGCTGTCCGGTGCGGCGATATTGCCAACGGTTAGCGCGCATATATCAGATAATGACATGGTTTGATAATGATTCTCTGCTGTTCTGCCTACACCTTTTTTACCCCATACAGAATATTTCCACGGAGGGTCGCAATACAGGATTTCATAGGGTATCATTTGGACACCTCTTTGACTTCCGCAGGAACCTCTGTCGGCTTCGTGGTGAGTAATGAATATATCTCCCCGGAGTCTTTCGGGAACCTATCTACGAATGGGATTATTGTGTTTCCATAAAAAAGTAACCCTTCGCCGGCGTTGGCGTGGGTTACATAAGATAGCTGATGTGATGATATGCCTAACTGCTTTGCGAGAATCTGCCTGTCACCTGCTGCTTGGTTAAGCATATATATGAAGTCCGAGTTTTCAAAAATGTTCTCAACTTCGCGGGAAAGTAAAAAATCCTTCACATTTTGCGTCAGGCCGCTGGGTATGCCGCCCCACTTCCTGAAACGCTTCCATATTTCTACAGTATATGCGGCGGTCTGCTCATCTTTAAGCAAAAGGTGCATCTCGTCGATATAAAACCACGTTGTTTTCTTTGCGGCGCGGTTGACTGTAACCCTGTTCCAAACGGCATCTTGGAGGACAAGCATAGCGATTTTCTTCAAACCCTTGCCAAGTTCCTTTATGTCATAACACAAAAGTCTGTTCTCAATATCCACGTTTGTGGAGTGTTGTCAAGGGGGTAAATGGTTTTTTGTAAAATGGACATAAAAAAAACAGAGCATAAATTCTATGTTCTGCTTCCTGTCTTACCTAAAAATATTATCGTTGAAATCGTTAATTTGCCGTGATATAATATATTGGGTGATTTGTGTGTAATTTTGCTTATAAAAACATCCTCATCATTCCAAATAATGTCAGATTAAATTGAGAGGTCATAAAAATGGCTCAAATAAATTATCAAGAAGCAAAAAACCTGTTGCTCTCTCTATATCAACAGGTTACTGAAAATATTAGCAGTGATGTTCAAGCAGTTCTTAATGATAATTCTGAGAATCTTGACATTATTTTCAACTCGAAAACGCAGTCATACAGGGAAGTCCTTTTAGGATGTGCTTTGATGCGATTAATTGACCCGGCAGTAAATGTTAGGCTTCCATATATCAATCACGGCGAGGGTTCTTTTAATGGTCGTTCACTTGATGAATATTCCATAAATCCCTTTTTGCAAGAACAGTTATTCCCTTGCTCAAAAGGTCCATATTTAGCAGCATTTCGCCGTAGTGTCAAATTGTTACCCGAAACAGCAGAGGGATTACGTGACAAAATCGGATATTCAGCAATGATGGAATTATTGACTGTAATCGAAAACTCTACTTCAAATGAACAGATTCAAAATTTCATCATGTGTCTGTTGCAGCGATTTATACTTTTACGCAACGCTTCGCGTGTTCCGCTTGCCCGTATAAATCGATTCAGTATAGAGCAATATAGACAACTATTGGTAGAACTAACAAGTTATCAAAGTGGAGGGCTACTTCCTGTTTTAATAACCGTAGCGTTTTTCCAAACGCTTGCAGAGCGATACTCTTTATCTTGGGATATTGTGTGGCAGGGAATCAATGTTGCTGACAACGCTACTGGTGCTGAGGGTGATGTTACCATTAAAGAAAATGGCGTTACTATTTTGGCGATTGAAATAACAGAAAGACCTCTTGACCACAGGAGAATCGTATCTACTTTTAACACGAAGATTATTCTCAATGATGTAAAAGAATATCTGTTTGTATTCACGAAAACAGAGCCAGATGATACAGCGATTCAAGCTGCAAAAAACCTTTTCTCACAGGGATATGAAATTAACTTTGCTAATGTTGTGGACTTCATTATAAATAACTTTCTGGCTCTCCCTGCCAGTTCACGAGAAGTTTTTGCGGATAAGATGCTGACTCTTTTAGATTCAAGAGAAGTTCCATCTACTATCAAAGTTAAATGGAATGATGCTATCAAAAATATTTTGCAAATATAATAACCAAAAAAGAAGGTGAATATTTTTCACCCTCTTTTTTGGTTATGCACTAGCTTTTTTGTAACAGATTTTTTGGTAAACATTGATTGTTGCTTTGGCTACGGCTTCGGCGAGATTACATGGAACGGCATTTCCGATTTGTCGATAAACAGAAGACTTTTCCCCACTAAATATATAGTCGGGCGGAAATGTTTGAATTGCAGCGGCTTCAACAGTTGTAATTCTGCGTATATGAGCAGGAACTTCTGAATAATTCTCTAAGTTATTGCCATTAGCAAGTTTCGCATGGTAATCCAAAATCCAATTTTCGGCCATTGGGTTTTTAAGTAATGATTCATCCAAAATAGGTGTTTTATTCCCTCCCATTGAGGCAGGGAGAGTATTTGCTTGGTTGTCTAAATCAAGAGGTCTTCCTAGACCATTGAACAGCATTCCTGCATACGGTGACTTCCGCATCACCGGGCTAACTGCGAGAGATATTTTAGCTGTACACGTTATCGGATTTTCATCTGACCCAGCAGGTGGCAATTTATTCAAACAATCACGCAACTTTATTCGTGGTCGTTGTTGCTTGTTTATTTCTGCTGTAAATAATTCTTCAACATCCATTTCTGTATCAAGAAATCCAACAAAGAATACTCGCTCTCGCTTTTGCGGTACACCAAAATCCGCAGAATTGAGGACTACATAAAAACATTTGTAACCAATGGCAGAAGCGGTATTAATTATTTGCTCTCTTATTGGTTGCCATCTTTGTAGTTCCCCTAACGCTTTAACATTTTCCATAATAAAAGCGGCGGGTTTTAATATTTTTACGACATCAAAAAACTCCCATATAAGTTTGCTGCGTTCATCATCAGGATTCATTTTACCTGCAACAGAAAATCCCTGACATGGCGGGCCGCCAAAGACTAAATCAATACTTCCATCTTGAAATTGAAAAAGTTCTTTTTTGGTTGATTTTATGTCACCACGACACAAAATTGTATCAGGATTATTAGCCTGATATGTGTTAGCGGCATTTGTATCCATTTCATTAGCCCAAACTACAGTAACGCCAGACTTAGAAAAGCCTACATCCATACCGCCAGCCCCAGAAAATAATGATACTGCTCTCATTACTTCACCACCTTATTGAAATGTTTTACGAGGAAACAACGTAACTATATTTGAGTTTATATCGTCTGCTTCGTAGTTCAGAGTTTCTGGTTCTAAGTTAAGCACTTCATCAACAATATCTTTTGGTAACGACATTCTATATTTCGAGAAAAGCCCAAATATTTGATTCGCTGAAAGATAATCATTGAGTAAGAGCATGTTGATTGCTTGCTTCAAGGCTTTCGGTTTCTTTGGCATCATATACTCGTCAAGGGGTTCTTTAGTTCTCCAACCATTACTCGACATTTGGCGCATTAAATATTGATACTGATTTTCACTTATTATCTCAATTTCATAAGCACGACGAATCATAGCCGATATTGAAACTCTCCATTTACGCTTTATTTCAACGTAGTAATTCAGCTTATTGCAATACGGTAGAACATCCTGTCCAAATGTTTCGCGTGGCAATAAAAATGCAGAAGCGAAACGATTTGCCTCTTCTTCTCGTTTGCGAAAAGTATCGCGGTCGAGTTCATCTATATCGTTATTGCGTTCATGTAGTAATATATGCGCTAATTCATGTGCTGCATTGAATTGCCGTCTTGCAAATGTAAGTTTGTCTGTACCTAAGACCATAACAAAATACTCACGCCCAAATAATTCACCGTATTGGTAAAAGGCATCTATTGTTCTGCCCTCTGTTGAAAATTCAGAAACAATTATACCATTACGCTCTAATAACGAAACAATATCTAAAATAGGCTCTCTTCCTAATCCCCAAAAATCTCTAACTTGATTTGCTACATGTTCAATATCATCAACTTTGTCGAAGTGAGGAATATTTAGCAATGGAAAATCAACATATTCAGAAAGGCAGCTTTGAATAAAGGCAACGTACTTTGCCTTTATTCGTTGTGAGTTCATGTCTTTTTTATTGCTTGAAAATGGTGCGCGGAAATAAGTATTGCCTATAACCATATCATCGCCAATAACTTCTCTGAAAAAGCGAATGGGAAATTCAAGAACTTGCCCAATTTTATTCAACGTATCAAAATCAGGCACACTCTTTTTATTTTCAAATTGAGAGATTGCCTGTTTAGATACACCAACCTTATTTGCCAATTCTTCAATCGTCATTTTTCTGTATAAACGTGCTTCATTCAGCCGTTCTGGATTGAAGCTGTTCATAACAAACTCCACCTCGTTTTAATTATTGGATGCTTTTTGCTTTTCTTGCATCGATACCAGTTCATTCGATTGCTTTTCCTGTTTGTTGGATTTCAACCGAACAAGTGATTCAGGATTTTCATCTTTCATTTCTTCAAGGATAGATGCTTTGCCAATTATATACGGCTCCTTGATTAGATGGCTCCAATCTTCGGAATATGAAATATCTAATTGTGGGGTTAATAAAACAGCCCTCGCTGATGTGACAGTATTAAGACTACTATCAAAAATTATTGTAATATGGTTCTGAATAATCCCAACGAAGTCACTTAACAATTTATCACGCAACTGCTCAACGATTGACACCTCACGATTGATTTCAATTCCGGGAAGGCGTAACTGACCCACTATTGCATCTGTCTTTGGATTTTTGGCAACAAGGGCTTCAAGGTAGTGTATATTTTTAGGCAAACTCTTTTGCTTGCTAAGCAAGTTTGCTTCACTCATAATAGAAAAAGTGAATCCCAGTATTTGCTCATATAATAATAACACTTTCCAACCGCCACGAGAAACGTATTTTGATTGGAATCTTCCTCCAAGGTTTTCAGATACTCTCTTGTGTACCCAATTCCAACGAGCGAGAGGTATACCATTAGTGGTAGGAAGATTATGTTCTCTAATCAGGTCAGGAATATCCTGTGTTATTGCAGTAGCAATCCCATATGTTATTGCGTGCTTGGCGTCATCAGGTATATCTATTGAGCTCAAAATCGGCAAATATGCCACTTCCTTTCAAATGATTTATATCTACCATTTATTTTTACATAAATCGTTTCATTTGTCAAGTGGAATTTCAAAATAGGTTAAAAAAGTTTTTGGCACTAGTAAATCATATAGCATATAGCCCGTGCGTATAACGCTTGTGTTGCTCTGTTGGTGGTTTTTATCTTTCCATTTCGTGCCGCCTTTGTTGTTGTGGCTGTTCCATCTTTTCAGCATTATCCAAAATATGCTCAACACTTCGCCGCACTACTCCGATTTGACGGACTCCCTCTTTTAATCCTTTATATTCGTGGTACAGTTTATCCTTTTCGGCGGTGAGTTCTGCCGCTTCCTTTTTCCATGCCTTTGTGTTTAGGGTTTTGCCGTCAAGGTTAGCTTTGAGGAAACGCTCGGCGGCTTCGTAAAGGGTGAGTTCCGTGCGGTGGGTTTCGTAAAATCTGTCTTTGTGTTTCGGCTTTTGCTGTTTGTACAGATTGTTGATTTCTCTGTGCTGTAGGTAGAGGTCGGCTTGTTTGATTAGCGGATTTAACTTTTTCAGCCTGTCCTCAATGGCTTTGGTTTCTTCGTTTACTTTATCAAACTTGGCTTCGGTATTGGCAACGGTTTTTTGTAGCTTTGACAGGGTAGTGATGTTGTACTGCTCCAAAAACTCAACAGCAGATTTTACAACAGATAAAGATGTGATGCGCTGTACTTTGGCTTTTGCCATTGGGTCGCTTAACATATTTTTAAGCATTTCTAAAATGTTGAGTTCGGTGGGTTTGGGTGGCGGCGGTGTGGGCGGTGCTTGTTGTGCCGTTGGCTGTGGTGGTGCTATGGGTTTCGGGGTTAGGATTTTTTGCGGTAGGGTCTGGCGGTCTGCCTGTGATTCTCTTTCCATAACAAGCAAAGCGGATATATCGTTTTTCAATTCTACAATCTGCGTTTTGAGATTCCGTAACTTCTGATTTGCAAATTTGATTGCTCGGTTTATATCCCCTCGCTCTGTTGGTATTCCTCGTTGCTCCATCTGATGGGCGGCTACGCCTAAATGGATAGTGGGGATTTGTTCAATGCCCTGCCGTTCAAAACTGCGGTGGTCTACTCGAATATCAAAACCATGTTTCTCTAAATGCTGATTTTGAATATCTGCCCAACTCTCTCGCCATTCTTCGGCTTTGTGTTGCTCGTTCCAGTCGGTGGTTTGCTCCTTACCACATTTGTATTGCCGCTTTATCGGGTCATATATTTTCTCGCCGTTATCGTCAAGGATATAAACTTTCCTTTGTTTATCTCCCCATATTTTATCTG
>JGI20163J15578_10001247_pt1 | contig 10538 bp, 12 predicted proteins | sample TergutCu122P1_FD_15578 | JGI IMG/M metagenome (IMG submission 15578)
ATAACTGAGAAGGAGATTGTACCCCTCCTCAGTGAAGTTTGTTGCCCACCACCTACGCTACCGCTTAGAGGAGGGGGACATCTCATTCTCTGTTATAATAAGATTCGAATGTTAAAGGATGACTTGTGACAGCATATAATTTTATACGCTGTCACAGGTCACTTTTTTAACACATAAATCAAAGTAAATAAACCTCTACTTCTTCTCCACCAAATAATCCCTCTTTATTTCTATCAATTATTACATACCCCTCTCCTCTAGTAAGGGTGCTAATAAGTCCTGACTTGCCAAGAATGGGCCTTGCAATATAACCCTTTTCTCCTTTAATAAGCTGAACCAATTGACAGGTTTCCCGTCCTGGAGCACTGGGGATATTGGATTCAAATATTGCGGGGATAGATATTTTAGGCTCCAATCCTAATTTTTGTCGGTAATACCAAAGAATTACCAATTCAAAAATCACCATGGCAGCAACGGGATGTCCTGGTAGCCCAATTAAAACTGCTTCACTAGTTTCATCGTAGCCTAATATGGTTGGTTTTCCTGGCTTAAATGCTAATCCATGAACAAACACCCCTGGATTACTTAATTTATCCATAACCTTTTTTGTTAAATCGTGTTTTCCTTGAGAACTTCCTCCTGACACAATAACAAAATCACTACTTTCCATTCCCTCTCTAATCTTTGATGCCAGTAACTCTTCTTCATCATTTACAGCAGATACGGATTTTATTTCAAATCCATTTTTCTTTGCCATTCCATACAAGCCGTAGGAATTGATTTCGTAAACTTGGCCTTCCCTTTTCTCTTCTCCTGGAGTTGCCAGTTCATCTCCTGTTGAAATTATGGTTATGGTAGGCTTTTTATATGCTAGCACCTCTATAATGCCAAGAGAAGCTAAAGTAGCTACTTCTCCTGGATTTAGTAGAGTCCCTTTTTTAAGAACCAATTCTCCTTCTTTTACATCTTCGCCGATTTCTACTATACAGCTTCCTTTTGAGGCTCCAGTGTAAATAGCAATACTATTTTTAGCAAACTCTTCGGAATACTCTACCATTACCATTCCATCAGCCCCTATTGGTAGCATCCCTCCGGTAGGCACATAGGAGCACTCACCAGGTTTAATAGCTTTTTTCGGGGCTGTTCCCACTTCAATATCCTCAACCATTTCTAAAAATACTGGGGTACTATCATCAGCCCCCCAAGTATCTGCAGAGTTAACTGCATAACCATCCACTGTAGAGCGGCGAAAATCAGGAACCATAATTGGAGAAAATACATCCTCGGCCAACACGCGCCCAAATCCATGAATTATGTTAATTCTTTCTGTGTGAAATTCCTTATTACTTGTTTTTTCAATGAGTTTATCTCTGGCCTCTGCCATAGTATGAACCTTAAGTAATTCCATATTATCCCCTACCACCTAATCTTCCTCATATCTTATCCATTTTCAAGTTTCTTCTAACTACAACTACCCCTAGCAACATTTAATGTACTTACGCTTTTCTTTGAGAATAAGGACCTCTCATTCTCTGTTATATTAATTCTTGGCTAATCTTCTTGAACAACAGAATAGTTTCTCATATACATTCTTATCTCTTCCTTATCCGATTCTAAAAGCACATCCTTACAAGATCCACTTTCAATTACTCGGCCTTTATCCATAGCGTGAACTTTATCACATAATCTAAAAATATGTCCCATTTGATGGCTAATTATTATATAAGTTCTTGGGTCTTCTTTTTGCCCCTCAAGTATTTGACTCTCTATTAAAGCAACTGTCTCTGTATCAATGTTAGAGAAGGTTTCATCAATAATAATAACCTTAGGCTTAAAAATCATTGCTCTGATAAAAGAAAGCTTTTGCCTTTGGCCACTGGATAAGCTTAAAGCATAGCTATCCTTTTTCTCAAATAGACCGTATTTCTTCAACAACTTATCGATTTCCTCTTCCTCAGGTTTAATATTTCTTATTTTTAGAGGATATGTAATGTTTTTATAAACTGTATCGCTAATAATATAGGGCCTTTGAAAGGTCATGGTGATTTCTTCAGGTCGGATTCCTTTATAATCTATAACTCCCTCATCAGGTATGAGGATTCCCATTATCAGTTTTGCCAGGGTGGATTTTCCACACCCATTACCACCAATAATGCCGTGTATTTTGTTTTTCTCTAATTCCAAATTAGTTATCTCAAGAGAGAAATCCTTAAATTCCTTTTTTACATTTATAATTTTCATCTAATGGTTTTCCTCCCCCTCTTCTCTCTTTCTTATATGGGCAACAATACTTTGTAAGATAAATGCCATAATCATTAAAGTAAGCCCCAAAGCTATTCCTTGGCGAAAAATCCCTTGTCTACTTAAGGTTGAAATGGCGGTAGTCATAGTTCTAGTTCGCCCTGCTATATTGCCGCCCACAATCATTACTGCCCCTACCTCACTAATAGAGCGTCCAAATCCAGCTACAATAGCAAAGTACATCTCATGACGCATTTCCTTTAGCAACAATTTTGTTACTTGGAATTTAGACGCCCCCATAGTTTTTGCAAAAACCCGAACTGAAGGTGCGGTTTTATTGGCATAGGTATAAATCATGCCACAAACAATTGGAGTGATAATTAGCACCTGAGCAAAAACCATTCCCCAAAAAGTAAATAGCAAAGAGAAATGCCCCAAAGGCCCTCTTCGCATTAAAAGCATATATACAATCAATCCAATTACAACAGGTGGCATCCCCATTAATGTGCTGTTAATCCGAATAATTATGGTTTTGCCTGGAAAGTTATTTCGTTCCAATAACAAGCCAAAGAAAATCCCCAAGGCAGCCGAAATAGAGGTTGCCACAAATGCCAACGAAAATGAAGTATATATTGAATGTATTAGTATTTCATCACTTAAAATATATGGTATATATTGAATAAACTCTCTCATAGTTTCTGCGCTCCTGCCAAGTGTATTAAATGAGCCTTAATTATCCGTTCCTGCATTTGGTACAAATAACGGCTCTCCAAAATCTTCCACTCCAAATTTAGCTATTAACTCTTGAATTCTATCCGAACATATCCACTCTATAAAAACCATGGCGGCTTGGATATTTACTTCTGGATGGACTTCTGGATTTACAGCAATAATCCCATATTGATTAAATAACGCAGGATCTCCTTCGCATACTATTATTATACTCACTTCTATATCTGCTGTGCGGGATTGTCCAAGCCAAGTGCCTCTATCCGTTAAGGTAAAGGCATTCATCTCATCCGTCATTAGGATAGTGGTTCCCATGCCTTGGCCTGCTTCCATATAATTAGGATTATCCCTTGGATCTATACCAAGCCTTTCCCAAATGGCCAATTCCATTTGATGGGTTCCTGAATTGTCTCCCCTTGAAACAAACTTTAATTGCCCATTATGTATTTCTTGGAATAACTCATCCACATTATCACTTAACTCCAACACACCACCTGGACCAATTACCACAAAATCATTGTACATTACAGGGATGCGCTCTACTCCATACCCTTCTTCTACAAAAAGCTCTTCGCTGGCTCTAGCGTGAACAAATACAACATCCACATCGCCATTACGGCCAATTGCCAAAGCCTCTCCTGTGCCTACCGAAATATACTCCAAGGTAATGCCTGTGTCTGCATAAAACTCAGCTACTAACATTTCCAGGATTCCAGTATCTGCTGTACTGGTGGTGGTAGCCATCATTAAAGTCCCACCTACTTGTACATCTGGCTGATTGTTGTTTTCGGTACTCTCTTGTCTGCCACCAAAGGCAAATACGCCAATTGCCACAGCAAGAGCAACAACAATTACTACAATTATTACTCTTTTCATTTCTTTACTCCTTTTCAAAATGGAAGGCACACAGGTTTCCCCATATACCCTATCGTTCTATCCAGCATAACTATATTCAAGTATGCCTTGGCGTACTTGAATATAAGCCTTAGCTAAATAGAATCGAAGTAAGTTATTATCTTTCGTTTGCTTTAAAATTATTCTATTAAGTCAGTGCTGCTGGTTACCCTAGCCTAATGAGAGTCTAGCTCTTTCTTGGTTACTTTCAGCTGGTCTCCTGAATTAATCGTGCCTCCCTTAATAACCTTGGCAAATACCCCCTCTCTAGGCATAATACAATCTCCCATAGAATAATAGATATTACATTTAGTGTGACATTCCTTTCCGATTTGTGATAATTCTAAAATAACATCATTGCATTCAAATCTAGTTCCTATGGGAAAGGCTTTAAAATCAATTCCCTCCACCACTAGATTTTCGCCAAAATCTCCATCTATTACCTGAGCTCCCTTGGCTTTAAAGTCTTCTATTTTATCCGCCGACAATAAACTAACTTGGCGATGTCCCGTGCCTCCATGAGCGTCATTTTCTATTCCGAAATCCTCGATAAAGCGTGCGGTTTTAACATCTCTTTTATGTACACCTTTTGTTTCACTTGTGCACACTGCTAATACTTTCCCCATATTTTCTCCTTTTCCTCTTCTTCGTTAAACTTAAATACGTCTTGGCGAAATCCACCCATTGGGTACGCGGTACTTTTGTTCTTCTGAAACTTTTCAGCGTTCGCAATGTTTATATCATTTCCATCTTTATGGATTGAAATCTTCTGCTATGTCTCATCCCTCTTATCTTGCACAGTTATTTGCTTCTCCCAATAAAATTTCTAACCCATGGTCTATTTCGGTAATAATATATTCCAGACACTCTGTTACCGCTTTAGGGCTTCCTGGTAAGTTTACAATTAAAGTATTGTTTCTAATTCCGGCAGCAGCTCGGCTTAACATAGCCCTTTTAGTAAACTGCATACTAAAACTACGCATAGCCTCAGGGATTCCTGGGGTTTCTCTTTGGATTATTTTTCTTGTGGCCTCTGGGGTACAATCTCTGTTAGAAAATCCTGTTCCCCCTGTTGTTAAGATTAAGTCAGCAATTTTTTCATCTGCCAGCTTTTTCATTGCTACCTCTAAACTTTCTTGCTCATCAGGCAGGATTTGATAACTGACATTTTTATATCCAAACTCTTCTACTATTCTAATAATCTCTTGGCCACTTAAATCTTCTCTTTCACCTTTAAAGCCTGCATCACTGGCAGTAATTACAGCAACTCTCATCTATCCCCCTATTTCCGACATTAGTAATTCATTTTCTCTAATCCCTTTAAACTCTTTATCTTTAAAAGTACATTCATCAGATCTAAAAATATGCCCTTCTGGCTTTTCCATAATCTTCTTCTTAATGACTTCGGCTAGTTCCACATCTGATATCCCTTCTCTTAGAAGCTTTCGTAAATCCTCTCCCTCTTCGTATTGCAAGCAGGTTTTTAAGTGTCCATGGCTGGTTAATCGCACTCGGTTGCAAGAATCACAGAACTTATGGCTAATAGCACTAATAAATCCGATCTTTCCTTTAAACCCTTCTATGGTAAAGTATCTACAAGGACCATTACCTAGTTTTTTAGAAAAAGGCTTAAGTTTCCCATACTCTTTTTCTATTTCTTTAGCTAGTTCCTCTTCATTAATATACTCTTGCTCTTTCCCATGTCCAATGGGCATCATCTCAATAAAGCGCACATGAATGGGGTTGTTTTTTGCTAAGGATACTATTTCATTTATATTTTGCTGATAAACCTTAAAGGGAACACAGTTAACCTTTAGGGGAATGTTTTCATATTTCAAGGCCTTTTCAATACCCTTGTAAACTTTATCTAGCATATTAAAGCCTGTAATTTCTTCATATATTTTGGGGTCTAAGGAATCAACACTAATATTAATTCCATCTATCCCTGCCTCTGCCAACTGATCCATGTATTCTTCAAGTAGAACTCCGTTGGTGGTTAAGGTTACTTGGCTAATGCCATCAATAGCCTTTACCTTTCTTACAAGCTCCACCGCCCCTTTTCTTACAAGAGGTTCTCCACCTGTAATCTTTATTCGTTCAATCCCTAGGGCGGCCACACTTTTACACACCTTTTCTATTTCACCATATGTTAAAACCTCTTCATGGCTAAAAAGGGTGATGCCCTCTCTTGGCATACAATATATACATCTAAGGTTACAGCGATCAGTTATTGATACTCGCATGTAATTGATTTTTCTTTTGTGTTCATCAAACATCCTCGCCACCTATAATATCAAAATAGCCTTCTTCCTTTCTACTTCCTTCTTTCTTATTGCTTTCTTGGCCTAATATGCGTATCCCGTCACCTTTAAAGGCTTCTTCCATTTTTCTTCTTTCTTTTTCGCTAATTTCACCAGGCAAAAGTATTCCATCTCCTTTATCCTTCTCATGTTGGGGCTCTTCTTCATTATACCAGTTTGAACTTTGCCACTGATGCTGTGTTTGTAGGTCTTTATTTTCTTCATCCTCTGGATACAGTTCACCATCATCTCTTTCTTCTTGGTTAAAATAATTATCTCGAGAATACGTTCCACTTTTGCCACCTGTTTTATTAAGAAGCATTATTTCAGATATAACCATCTCCTTGCTTATGGATTTACACATGTCATAGATGGTTAAAAGGGCCGTACTTACTCCTGTTAACGCTTCCATCTCAACCCCTGTTTGACCTTTTACTTTAACAGTGCAGTAAGCTGTAATTGCATAATTCTCCTCATCAATTTCAAAATCAACTAAGCATCCTGTAATTTGGAGGGGATGACACATAGGTATCATATTAGAGGTGTTTTTTACTGCCATAATTCCGGCAACTCTTGCCACTCCTAATACATCACCCTTCTTTACCCGCCGCTGCATAATAGCATCTAGGGTTTCTTCATCCATATAGATAGTCCCTTCTGCTTTTGCAATCCTTGAGGTAATATCCTTACTGGATACGTCTACCATAATGGCATTTCCATGTTCGTCAAAATGTGTAAATTCCTTATTCAATACAGTCACACTCTTTTCTAATTATTTACCAACATCTGGCCTAATCTATATCAACAAAATTTTCTCAAAAAACACATCACCCTTCTCTCTATGGGTAATTGTGTAACCACATTTTAAATAAAATCCAACTACCTTATCCCAAGATTCCATGGTTTCCAAAATTATTCTTTTAAAACCCATCTGCCCTGCTTGGTCTTCTAAGAAATCCATTACTTCTTTGCCTAATCCTAAGTGGCGATATTTTGTCTTAACAGAAACTCTTCTTACCTCTACTGTTTCCTTGTCAATTATCTCTAATGCTCCTGAAGCAACTAATTCACCATCTGCCCTTCGGCCAATGTACATAAACGCCTTATTCCCGTCATAATGGGATTGAATTTCCATAATATCAGGATTAAAACTTTCTTGGTATTGTTCAGGATGAAAATGTTCTGCTAATCCCGCTATAATTAATTCTTTGACTTCTTTATAGTTTGAGCTACATAGTAATTCGTATTTCAGCATTCTACTCATCTAGCTATATGTTCCTCTCATTATCATATTTTCTACTTCTCCCCCTGTAACTCTCGTGAGCCAAAGTCATTAATTTAAAACTTCGATGCTTGCAAATAAGCATTAACTCAATGATATTGCTTTATGGACACTACACTCTTTTGAAATGTGAATAGGCACTTCCTCAAAACTACCTTCCAACCCATCATAAGTAAGTAATCGCCCAACTACATTTTCCCCAGCACTGACAATTATCTTTATACACTCATTTGCTTGTAGAGTCCCAATAATACCGGCGGTAGTCCCTAACACTGGTATGGGGGTTTTAAGCTTGGTCTTTTCATATCCAATACAATTTAGACAAGGAGAGCCGTCACTAATAACAAACATGAAGCCATAAAATCCATCAATAGCAGCCTCAATTAAAGGTACGCTATTAATGACACATGCCCTATTTAAAATCACCCGAGTTGGTATATTGTCTACACAGTTAATAACAACGTCCTTTTCTTTTATTATTTCCAAGACATTTTCTTCTGTAATCTTTTCATTTATCTCATATACATTTACGTCTTTATTTATTTTAGCTATAGACTCTTTGGCTGAAGCAGTTTTAAGCTTTCCAACATCTTCATCTCCGTGGAGATACTGTCTATTTAAATTTGTTACACTGACAGTGTCAAAGTCGGCCACATACAAATTTCCAACTCCTGCACACGCCAAATAAGTTAGAACGGGAGAGCCTAGGCCTCCTGTGCCAACAATTAAAACTTTAGCCTTTGCCAGCTTTTTTTGCCCACTTATTCCAATTTCTTCTAGAATCTCTTGCCTAAAATATTTATCCATATATCACCCACCACCAACTGCTGGGAATATAGAAATTACATCTCCATCCATAATGTCATCATCTAGCTCACGGTTTTTTCCGTTAATTAAATATATTGCGATTTTCTCCTTAGGGATGTCAAGATACTCCCTGATTTCATTTCCATTACTAAACTGGTTGGTTGGAAACTGATAGGATTTTTCTCGTCCTATTCTAAGGCCTGCAAATAGCTTTACTTCTATCATAGGTGCACCTCCACTTCAACAAATATTTAGTCCGTATACACTTTTCTTACTAAATACTTTACCACAAATTTTCTCTGAAAACACTTCTTTTTTTTGTTCTCTAGATTCAGGTTTTGAAAGGGCAGCTAACATTATGACATTGCCTATTATTTTTGCCCTAACCCTAGCCACGCTTTTGACATTTGAGTCTATAAAAAAAACAAAAACATTGACAAAACAGGGGACTTGTGCTTAAATAGAACAATAAGCTAATTATTTGTTGTGGCTTCTAGAAGGCGAGGTTTACCAGTATTATGTCAGTAACAGTTATGAATGTTTCCCATTATAAACGTGAGTTCAATGATTTTCACGCCCTCTATGAAAAGGGCTTAGCTCCTGATGTATATCTATTTGTTTATTTCATTGCCCCTGCTGTTGTGATTCTTGATGGGGTTAACCACGTTGTTGATAAAAACGCTTGCATAATATATTCGCCAGGGCATAGGCAAGAATATAAACATTATCATGGTACTTTTATCAATGCTTTTCTAATATTCAAGCCCGATGACCCCCACTATCCTGCAAGATATGGACTTCCTGAAAACGAAATATTCTATGTGTCCAATGGGGATGAAATAAGTATCCTTTTAGAACTCATTACTTATTGCACCACTGATAAACTAATCGATCGAAGCCATCAAATCCAGGTGCACGTCCACAAACTGTTTAGTTTAGTGGCTGATTTATACATTGACAACGACCCTAAGCTAAAGCGGGAACAGGAAATCAAACAACGCTTTCTCTCTTTGCGAGATGAAATTGGAAAAGATCCTAAGGGATGGACTGTAGAGAAAATGGCAAAACGTGCCTGGTTTACCCGAAGCCGCTTTACGGTTTTATACAATGAATTTTTGGGTAATTCCCCCAGTGTTGATTTGATTAAGATTAAAATAGAGTATGCAAAAAAATTACTGGAAACCTCTAATATTCCCATTAGTGAGGTTGCCAGCAAAAGCGGGTATAAAAGCGTGGAGCATTTTATTCGTATCTTTACTAATCATGTTGATTGCACCCCGTTGCAATATCGAAAGAAACACCGCCACAAAACCACCACTAAAGAGAAGTAATTCACAATCGAGTAGGAGGCGGTCTTTGCCTCTCTACTCGCCACGGGAGGGATGTTTGCCAAATGGAACATTTTCCTATTCAAGCAAGAGAGCGCTGATTCATTGAATCAGCGCTCTCTTTTTGTGCTTTGGAAAAGGGTGAGGTTTGCCCTTGTTCTTCAAGACTAGTTTCTTGCTCGCCACCTGTAGAGGTGGGAGTCATCTTACACTGTTATATCTATCTCTACTTGATTATTACAATTACATCATCCCCGTTGTCTCCTTCGATTAACATGATGGACGACTCTTCTTCCTTTTTGCCTTTGCTTACAGCTAACTTTGTAGATGTTGCTGCAAAGCCAAACAATCCGAGTCCAAATAGCATTGCCCATAGCATCATGTTTGCATCGTCGCCTGTCTTTGGAACAGGACGGTCGGCCGGACGTTGTGGTTGACGGTTTCTGCCATCTCCTGGAGGTCTGCCTGGAGTGCGTGGGTCACAATCGCAACACTCGATACATCTGTCTTCACATTCGCAACATGGTACTGCACAGTCGCAGCAGTTGCAACATGCTGGGCACTTGCCACATTCATCACATGGGTCTACGTCATCACAGTCGAAGCACACTTCGCAGTCAGCACCTGGGCATCTGTTGTCACAGTCGCAACACTCGGTACAACAATCTGTACACTTGCCACTTCCACAGTCACATGGTTCTACGTCGCAGCACTCGTCGCATTCCTTACAAGTGAAGTCGCAGTCACAACAGTCGGTACAGCACTCTGTACACTTGCCGCTTCCACAGTCACATGGTTCTACATCGCAGCACTCGTCACATTCGATACAGATGAAGTCGCAGTCGCAACACTCGGTACAACAATCGGTACACTTGCCGCTTCCACAGTCACATGGTTCTACATCGCAGCACTCGTCACATTCGATACAGATGAAGTCGCAGTCACAACAGTCGGTAC
>JGI20163J15578_10001249_pt1 | contig 10532 bp, 9 predicted proteins | sample TergutCu122P1_FD_15578 | JGI IMG/M metagenome (IMG submission 15578)
TCTAAGAAAGGAAGAAAAATATCATGATGAATAAGTTTTCACTAGAAGGAAAAACAGCATTAATCACAGGGGCATCCTACGGAATTGGCTTTGCAATGGCCGTTAGCCTTGCCAAAGCAGGTGCAAAAATTGCATTTAATGACATTAATCAAGAATTAGTAGACAAAGGGTTAATCGCTTATAAGGAAGCAGGAGTTTCAGCAAAAGGTTATCTGTGTGATGTAACCAATGAAGAGGCGGTGAGGTCTTTAGTGGCTAACATTGAAAGTGACATTGCTCCTATTGATATTTTAGTGAACAATGCAGGAATTATCCGCCGTACCCCCATGCATGAAATGGATGAGGAAGATTTTAGAAAAGTAATCGACATTGATTTGATTGCACCGTTTATTGTGGCAAAAGCAGTCTTGCCCAGTATGATGGCTAGAAACAAAGGGAAGATTATCAACATCTGTTCCCTCACTAGCGAACTAGGGCGTGAGACTGTATCTGCTTACGCTGCAGCAAAAGGTGGGTTAAAGATGCTTACAAAAAATATTGCTTCAGAATATGGTCATTATAACATTCAGTGTAATGGAATTGGGCCAGGTTATATTGCCACTCCACAAACAGCACCACTGCGAGAAAAACAGTCGGATGGTAGCCCACATCCATTTGACAGCTTTATTGTGGCCAAAACTCCAGCAGGTCGTTGGGGCACCCCAGAAGATTTAACAGGGCCTGCAGTGTTTTTAGCCTCAGAAGCGTCAGACTTTGTTAATGGGCATGTTCTATATGTAGATGGTGGAATCCTTGCTTATATTGGGAAGCAACCGTAGAAACAGAGAGCTCTCTTAAGTGGCTCCCTTTGCATTTACGATATTAAAAATAGTAAATAACAACATCAGAAACAACACCACTAAAATAAGAGAGAGGCCAATGGCAATTCCGTGAATATCTGCAACGGCACCGATAATACCAGGCAAGATAATTGCCCCTAAGCCTGAGATGGCCACGGTGAATCCTAGAGACAGGTCAGAGGTTGCCCCTTTCATAGTGGCTATTGTAGTAGGATAAATCCCAGCCATAGTCAGACCTATTCCTAGAAGAAACAGAATGTTTGGTATGGCAGTAGTGCTCATGAGCATACCCCCAAAGAAAAGAGTTGCCCCCAAGGACATGAAGATAAGTGCAAGGTTCTTATTGGGAATACGAGTGGCGATGATGGCAACAGTAATACGACCAATGGTCATCGTGGACCAGTGAAAGGTGGACACCAATTCAGTAAGACCTCTTGGCAGTGTTCCTGCATCGATAAAGTAGAGCACGTACCATCCAATAATGGAAGTTTCAGCGGCTACATACAAGAACAACACAAGGGTAGGAATCCAAAAACTTAAGGTTTTTAGGAAGGATAGGGATTTTCCTTTCTCCTTTTTCGGTGGTAGAGGAGGCAACTTGCTTCGTGAGATAAAGAGAACAGCAATGGCTAGAAATAAGGCTACAGTAAGGGCGGCGAATCTCCAGCCGTAAAATGGACTTGTTGTAAAAATCCATAAAAAGACCAAAATAGGAGAAATAAGAGCACCAAAGGCCCAAGCAGAATGTAACACATTCATGGCAGCAGTTCTGTTACCAGAGATGTCTGCAACGATTACATTGCAAGAGTTATTTAACACCCCACGGGTGATTCCTGTTAGGGCAAAAGCAACGATAAACAGAAAGAGACCATTAACAAAGACCGCAAGAACCATCCCAATTACGGCTCCTAAAGTCATCATCACTAGGGACAGCTTACGACCAATCATATAAGGTAAGACACCAGCCGCCAACACAGCAAAAAAGGTACCCACTTGGTGAGCAGAAAAGATCAGTCCTGTTTGGGTATAGTTAAATAATTGTTCGGCTTTAATAGAGGGTAAAAGTACCCCCAACATAATGGCCATTAGTCCGTTGGTGAAAAAGGCAAAGTTAAAGATGCCCCATAATCCATGATTTTGTTGGTGAACTTCAAGTTTAGAGATAAGATTGCCCATATCAAAGGAGTCCTTTCTGTTTTTAAGTTAGCATAAACCATCATAGGATAGTTTGAATTAAAAGTCAATGGGCTGTTGATCATGTCTTGTAGAGCACAGGATAAGTATGGTATAAATAGGATGTAGAAGCACTTGAGGTGTAAGATTTAGACCATAAGGAGGGATTGGTATGGCTTTTGTAGAAAAAGGACAAACTTGGGTATTTGAAAAAGAGGTAGACAGTACAACTCCAGGAGAAGGTGTAACTCGTAAAGTACTTGCTTATTGTGATGAAGGCATGTGTGTAGCTCATCACTTTAAAAAGGATGGGGTGGGACCACTTCACACTCACCCCCACACTCAGATTACTTACGTTGCGGAGGGGGTTTTTGAATTTGAAATCGACGGTGAAAAGAAAGTAGTAAGAAAAGGAGATACCTTGTTGAAAAGAGGTGGTGTAGAACATGGAGCGGTATGCTTGGAAAAGGGAACTTTAATTGATTTCTTTACACCTATGAGAGAGGATTTTGTGGGATTGTGACAAAGAGGAGGAATTTATACTATGAAAATGACATTTCGCTGGTTCGGAGAAAACAGTGATACCGTTACTTTAAGTCAGATCAAACAAATACCAGGGTTGACGGGTATTATGGGGTTTTTAGATTACAAAGCCGCAGGTGAAATATGGACGGAAGAAGAGATCGCCACCTATGTAAGTGGTGTAAAGGCGGCAGGGCTAGATTGCGATGTAATTGAAAGTGTCAATGTCCATGAAGACATTAAGATGGGTTTGCCTACTAGAGACAAGTATATTGAGAACTATTGTATGACCATCCGGAATCTGGCAAAGTACGGCGTGAAAGTCATCGTTTATAATTTTATGCCAGTGTTCGATTGGCTAAGAACAGATTTAGCTCGTGTCATTGAGGAAGATGGTTCAAACAGCCTGTATTTTGATGAGGAAGAATTAGGCAATATGGGGCCTATGGACATTGTTAGAGAAACAGCAAAGAATGCCAAGGGATTCTCTCTACCAGGTTGGGAGCCAGAGCGTTTGGCGGAACTGGAAACAACATTGAAGAGATATGAAAGCATTACCCAGGAACAACTACGGGAAAACTATAAATATTTTCTTGAAGGTATTATTCCCACCTGTGAGGAGGTAGGGGTAACCATGGCTTGTCATCCAGATGACCCAGCCTGGCCGATTTTTGGTCTGCCTCGAATTGCTCACACCAAGGAACTTTTCGATAAAATCATAAATCTAGTGGACTCCCCTCACCATGGACTTTGCCTATGCTCAGGATCCTTAGGCTCTAATCTGGAAAATGATGTACCGGCCATCCTTCGTCACTTTGGTAAGATGGGCAGAGTTCCCTGTATACACATTCGTAACGTGAAGCATCTTGGCCATAGAAAGTTCCGTGAGTCCAGTCATCTGTCTACAGATGGAGACTTAGACATGTACGAAATCGTAAAAGCCGTATATGAAACCTGCCCCGATGTTTATGTAAGGCCTGATCACGGTCGGATGATCTGGGATGAAGTAGGGCGGCCAGGTTATGGATTGTATGACCGTGCTTTAGGAGTTGCCTATTTGAACGGATTATATGAGGCCATTGAGAAAAATAGTAAGAGTTGTAAGGAGACCAGCCAATGAAATTATCAGCCTTAGGCCTCTTGGACAAATCAGGATGGGAGCAGATTCAAGTTAAAATTCCCAGTTATAATATTCAAGAGATGAAAGAAAGAACAAGAGAAGCTCCTGTGTGGGTGCATTTTGGAAGTGGAAACTTCTTCCGAGGATTCATTGCACCTCTTGCTCATAGACTACTGGAGTCAGGTGAACTTGATTCAGGGATTGTCACTGTATCCACCTACAATCACGACATCATTCATCGGATTTATGAACCTTATGACAACTTGATTTTAAGAGTGTTGTTAGGAGCAGATGGAACATTGGAAAAGGAGATTATAGGTTCTGTAGCAGAGGCTATTCCTTTAGACCAAAAGGAGCCCCAAACTTGGCAAAGGCTAGAAGAGATTTTCCGGAATCCTACTTTGCAGATGGCAAGCCTTACCATTACAGAGAAGGGGTATGCCCTTGAAGACAGCTCTGGCAACTTCCTTCCTTCAATAAAAGAGGAGATGGAAGCTGGCCCTGGGAAATCCACCCATACTATGGGGATTTTAGCAGGATTATTGTATCGTCGCTACCTAGCAGGAGGGCATCCAATTGCAGTAGTCAGCATGGATAATTGCCCTGAGAATGGGACTCGCCTAGGGAATGGAATTAAGGAGATGGCAAAAGCTTGGGAAGAAAAAGGCTTAGTGGATAAAGGTTTCTTGGCTTATCTAAAGGATGAGTCTAAGGTAGCCACTCCCTGGACCATGGTAGACAAAATCACTCCCCGACCAGATGAGGCTGTTGCCAAAGAACTTGCCAAATCAGGTATTGAAGAGATGGAACCAATGGTTACATCCAAAAGCACTTACATTGCACCTTTTGTTAATACAGAACGACCAGAGTACCTGGTCATTGAAGACCAATTCCCAGCAGGTAGACCACCTCTTGAAAAAGTGGGCGTGTACCTAACAGACCGAGAAACCGTAAGAAAAACAGAGAAAATGAAGGTAACCACCTGTTTGAATCCTCTTCATACAGCAATGAGTGTTTATGGTTGCTTATTAGGCTATACAAGAATTAGTCAAGAGATGAAAGACCCTGAGATTGTCCCTTTGATCAGGCGCCTTGGGTATCTGGAAGGATTGCCTGTAGTGGTAGACCCTGGTATTATCTCTCCGAGAGAGTTTCTCGATGAAGTGGTTCACCAGCGACTTCCCAATCCATTTATGCCAGATGCACCCCAGCGTATTGCAACAGACACCTCTCAGAAGGTAGGGATTCGTTTTGGAGAGACCATTAAAAGTTATCAAGAAAGAGGATTGGATTTAGATTCCTTAATCTCTCTACCCTTGGCTATTGCAGGTTGGTTAAGGTATTTACTGGCAGTAGATGATGAAGGGCAAGGGATGGATGTATCACCCGATCCCCTTCAAGAAGAGTTGCAAGGGAAGTTAGAGGGCCTAGTCTGGAATGATCCAAAGAGTTATCATGGCCAAATTCGTCAGATTCTAGAAAATCCAGTGATTTTCGGAAGTGATCTAACCAAGATTTCACTGGGAGATAAAATTGAAGAGATGTTTGTCCAACTGTTAGCAGGCCCTGGTGCAGTAAGAACCACTTTGAAAAAGTATCTTAATGAGTAGCAAATACCTTTTGACGCATACATCATTCCTTGTATTCATGGCAGTTCAAACACAAAAATAAGTGTTTGCATATATTAAAAGTGAGGATTTAATTTCTAAAATTTTAAGGAAGTTTTAGAGAAAAGAAAAAGAGGAGGAGGTATCAAGAAAGTAGTAAACATTGAAAAAGAAGTAAGAAAGAAGTAAGAAAGCAACATAGGGTGTGAAACACACAGAAAAGAACAAGATGAATTCAATTATTTAGGAGGAAAGAAGTAATGAAAAAAATGTTATTGTTAGTACTAAGTTTAGTATTGGTTATGGTAATCTCTACAGCATGTGGAAATAATGAACCAGCAGCGCCAGCTCCAACTCCGGATCCAGAGCCAGAGGTAGAAGCAGAAGTTGAAGAAGTTGAAGAGGAAGTTGAGGAAGAGATTGAAGAAGTTGGAGATGACTTTATGGCAATTACCCTTAGACTTTCTGAGGTACATGCAGGTGAACATCACCCTGCTAACGTAGGTCACTTGGAGTTTGCTAGATTGGCCAATGAGCGTACAAATGGAGCGGTTCATGTTGAGCTGCACTATGGTGGAACATTAGGGAGCGAGTCGGAAGTGATGGACCAAGTTCAAATGGGTACCATTGAGATGATCAGACTTCCTGTTCCAATTATTGCTAATGTAGAAGATCGTTTTAATGCTCTATTCATGCCTGGAGTTTGGGACAATCGTGACTCTATGTTTGCCGCTTTAGATGGAGAGATTGGTGAGTATTTTGCTGAAATGCTGAGAGAGCATGATATGTACATCTTAGCATGGCATGATGCAGGTGCACGTAGCTTGTACAACTCTGTACGTCCAATCTACACACCAGAAGACCTTGAAGGCCTAAGAATTCGAATGCAAGAAGCTCCACTGATGATTCGTCTAATGGAGCTTATGGGCGGGACTCCTGTTCCTATGGGACCAGCAGAAGTGTATACAGCCATCCAAACGGGTCTGGTAGACGGAGCTGAAAACAACTGGCCATCTTATGTTACAAGCTTTTCTCATCATGAAGTGGCTCAATATTTTACTGAGAATGAGCATGCTAGAGCACCTGAGGCTGTTGTAATCAGTCTTCGGGTATGGGAAAGCATGCCACCAGCTCAACAAGAAATTCTTCGTCAAGCCGCTATTGAAGGAGCTATGGCACAACGTACTGCATGGGCAAGAGTAGAGCAAGAAGCAGAAGCAGAAGCTGTTGAAGCAGGAGTATATGTTGTTCGTCTTACTCCGGAACAACACCAAGCCTTCACCGATAGAATTATGCCGATTTGGGATGACTTCCCAGAACTAGCAGACCTGATTCAAATGATTCGTGACGCTCAATAATTAAGAATGTTTACCGTTCATCCTTAAGAAAAGTTCATTCAGTAGAGCACTCTTAGAAGCAAGGAAGCTTCTTGGTACAGCGTTACCTAACTAGCTAACGCTGTACTGGAGTGTTCCAACAAAGTAAGGAGGAAAAATCTTTGCTAAAAGTTTACGAAGGCTATAAAAAAATAATTGTAGGCTTAGGAAAGGTCATTGATGTTGTCACCATATTCCTAATGCTTTCAATGGTTGGCGTGGTGTTCTATCAAGTAATTATGCGACAAATTTTTGAGCGACCACCGATTTGGGGGGAAGAAGTGGCGGTAACCCTAATGGTGTGGTTCGTATTTCTAGGAATTGTCCTTGGTATTGAAGAGGGGTTGCATATTGGGATTACTATGTTTGTCTCAAAACTGCCGAAGAAGGTACAATATGTAATAGAAGTAGTCATCAATTTACTCATCATGTTGTTTGCAGTGCTTTTAGTGGTATATGGTTATCTTTTTGCGTCTGGAATCTTTGAGCGTGGCAGATTGCTCCCAGCAACGGGAATGTCTGCAGGGATACACTACATTGTTACTCCAATTGCAGGAATTTTAATGATTTTAGTGCTACTAGGCAAGATTGCAGGAATTATAATCAACAGGAAGGAGTGGCAAGCATGACAGATCCTATTGCAATTATTATATTAATCGGTGGCTTTGCCATCTTAATGGCATTAAAGGTTCCTGTGGCTTTTGCTCTTGCTCTTTCAGCTTTTGCATCGGCATTTTACTTAGGGGACGCTACAGGTAGTTTTACTACCGCTCATTTCCAGGCAATTATCCAACGACTGGTAAGTGGCATTCGTCCCTTTAATTTTATGGCGATTCCTTTTTTCATTATTGCCGGGAACCTTATGGGTGAGGGAGGAATAGGGAAACGAATGATTGACCTAGCAGATGCCTTGGTGGGTCGTGTTCGTGGAGGATTGGCCATGGTAAATGTACTGTCCTCTAAGTTCTTTGGAACCGTGTCTGGTTCTGTTGTAGCAGATACTTCAGCACTAGGGACAATTATGATTCCCATGATGGAAAAACAAGGATATGACAAAGAGTTTGCTACAGCAAACACGGTAACCTCGTCGATTGTTGGTCTGCTTATTCCTCCTAGCCATAATATGATTATCTTTGCCATGGCAGCAGGTGGAGGTGTTTCCATTGCGGCGCTATTTTTAGCTGGAATCGGTCCTGCTTTATTATTAGGCGTTGGGCTGATGATTGTGTCTTATGTTATCTCTGTTAAGAAAAAATACCCTAAAGGTGAGAAATATACCTTCCTTGCCACCTTGAAGCTGTTGTGGGATGGTATTTTAGGGCTATTCACCATCGTAATCATCGTTGGTGGAATTACATCTGGATTTTTCACAGCTACAGAAGCATCGGTGATTGCTGTAGTTTACGCTTTCATTATCACTTTCTTCGTCTATCGAGAGATTCCACTTAGTCGCTTTTGGGGCATTATGAAAAAATCCGTTCGAACAGTAGCCATGGTAATGGCCATTATCGCTGCTTCATCTGCTTTTGGATATATGATGACCATTCTGCGAGTACCAGATTTGGCTACGAGAGGTATTTTGGCAATTTCCGATAATCCTCTTGTGATCTTACTTCTTATTAACATTATCCTTCTGGTTTTGGGATTGGTAATGGACATGGCTCCTATGATTCTAATTACCACCCCTATCCTTCTTCCTGTAGCAACTGAGGTTGCTGGAATGAGCCCTGTGCAGTTTGGTATTGTTTTGTTACTTAATTTAGGAATATCTTTGATTACGCCACCAGTAGGAACCGTATTGTTTGTAGGCTGTTCTATTGGGCGAACTACCATTGAAGCAGTCATCAAGCCACTACTGCCATACTATGCAGTAATGATCTTTGTTTTATTGCTTGTCACCTATTTTCAACAGATTTCTTTGGCTCTGCCAAGGGTCTTTGGGTTGATGTGATTCTGTGATGAGATGTGAGAAGATGAAGGAGGGTTGGTTTTATGCGTCCTTTTATGGATAAAGATTTTTTATTGGAAACAAATACAGGGAAAGCTCTATATCATGATGTGGCATCCAAGATGCCGATTATAGACTTTCACTGTCATATTAACCCCGCTGAGATAATGGAGAATCGAAAGTTTGAGAACATTACTCAGGCATGGCTTGAAGGAGACCATTACAAGTGGCGTCTCATTCGTTCCATGGGTGTAGAAGAGAGATTCATCACAGGGGACGCTTCTGATCGAGAAAAATTCCAGAAGTTTGCCGAGACTTTGCCAAAATGCATTGGTAACCCTGTCTATCATTGGGCCCATCTGGAACTGCAACGTTATTTTGGTTCAGATTTGGTCATCAGTGGTGACAGCGCCCAGGAGATTTGGGACCTAGCCAAGGAGAAATTACAAGAGGATTCCATGAGAGTGCGTGGAATCATTGGCCAATCTAAGGTGCAAGCCATTGGAACCACCGATGATCCTGCAGATGACTTGAAGTGGCACAAGGCACTGAAAGAAGACGAGTCAAACTCCACTGTAGTCTCTCCAACCATGCGTCCTGATAAAGCCATTAACATTGATAAAGGAGGATTCCCAGATTATATCGCCAAGTTGGCGGATGTTGCTGGGATGAAGATTACCAATAGGGGGGAATTAAAAGAGGCTCTCTTGTCTCGGATTGAATTCTTCCACAAGATGGGATGTCGAGCTTCCGACCATGGATTGGATTATGTAGCCTATCGACTAGCAGGGGAAGAGGAATTAGAGTCCATCTTCCAAAAAGGTCTAAGGGGTGAGGCAGTTACTATAGAAGAGGCAGAAGCCTTTAAAACAGAGATGATGCTATTTTTTGGGCGAGAGTTTGCTCGTCGCTCATGGGTGATGCAGCTACACTACGGGGTTCTGCGCAATTGTAATGAGAGGATGTTTAATCGTTTAGGACCAGACACAGGATTTGATGCCATGGGTATGAGAAACTGTGGCAAAGAAATTGTAGGATTTTTAAACGCTCTAGCCAAAGATGAATGGCTACCTAAAACCGTACTCTTTTCTATTAATCCTCATGATGATGCCATGCTTGGAACCATCATCGGATGTTTCCAAACCAGTGAAATCAGAGGAAAAGTTCAACATGGTGTTCCTTGGTGGTTCAATGATAGCAAACATGGGATGGAAAGCCAGCTAACCACTTTATCAAGTGTAGGAGTATTAGGAGCCTTCATAGGAATGCTTACGGATTCTCGTTCTTTCTTATCTTATGCTCGCCACGAATATTTCCGCAGAATTCTTTGCAATCAAATAGGCAAGTGGGTTGAAAATGGGGAATATCCCAATGATAAAAAAGAGCTAAAGAGGTTAGTTGAAGACATCTCCTATGGGAATGCGGCAAGATATTTTGGGTATGATGTACTGGTATAAACTCACTGTGACGAATAACCAATCATTTAATGATAGGGAGCTGAAACAGAGTAGAACCAAGAATAAAGTAGAATCAAGAATAAAGTAGCAGGATGATAAAATAAAAGAAAGAGATGAAAAATGGATGCATTAAATCGTATTAAAAATTGTGGCGTGGTGCCTGTTGTTGTCCTAGACAACGTGGCAGACGCAATACCTACCGCAAAAGCACTTTTAGCAGGTGGTGTAGACATTATGGAAATCACCTTGCGCACAGACGCTGGGTTAGAATCCATCCAAGAGGTTGCCAATAATTGTCCTGATATCTGTGTAGGTGCTGGCACAGTGGTGAATTTAGAGCAATGTAAGCAAGCAGTAGAGAGGGGAGCAAAGTTCATTGTCTCTCCAGGATTCGACCCTGCCACTGTGACCTGGTGCATGGAGAACAATATTGCTGTAACTCCAGGTTGTGTAACTCCAACAGAAATCATGGCAGGACTAGCCATGGGAA
>JGI20163J15578_10001251_pt1 | contig 10526 bp, 7 predicted proteins | sample TergutCu122P1_FD_15578 | JGI IMG/M metagenome (IMG submission 15578)
TTTCACAAGCAGTTGCTCGTTGAAATAGCTCCTTTTGAGGAAACGTGGGACTGGAACCAAGAAGTTACGCCGTTCATAGCCAACTTTATTTTCCACATTTTCTTTCTCCCAACCGGCATTGCAATTGGTGAAGACGACCTTGAAACCGTAATGCTCGCGGAAACGTTGAAAGCGCTCAGTCACTTCTCGTTCTCCGCCCATGATGACTTTTGCAAACATTCGCCATTTTTACTGTGCAACATTCGCCATTTTTATTATGCAACAAATATACACCTCATAAATTTGTACACATCTGGCAAAAAAACAATCATCTAACAAATCTACGTACAAAGAGTTTCCGAGAGTACTCCTGTGCAAACCAAAATCTTTTTTAGTAATTTCTTCATTTTGATTATATTACTCCGCAACCTGCAGCAAATCCATTATTTTCATTCGCATAATTATAATCACAAAAAAGATGAATGCAATAAAGCCACCCAAGAGATAGATAACTGCTCCATTTACATTGAAGTATGCAAAAGCGAAAAACGAAATAATCATCCCAGCCAAAAGGCCAAAAATGATAATACCTAATCCCTCAATTAAGCACATTACAATCGCCCGTATTGTAGACATTCCCATTGTTCTAGTAACCGCAATCTCTTTTACTGATTGAAAGTAAATTATAAGCGTTAAGCCAAGTGCCACTAACACAGATAGTGCTATAATGAGAGGATATAACCTTCTTAACAAAGCAATATTTCGTTCAAGTGGTTCCACCGCATTTCTCAAAACACAATCCAATAAAATCATTGTATAAACCGGAGTATAATTCACTAAAATGTAATTCAATTCATTACGAACCATCTCTAACTCTCGATTCAATATCGGATCAACAACAAACTCAAAAGGCTCATGAGTAACGCTCATAAACCAAGATTGCAAGTGATTTTGAAAATCCAATAATGGTACAATAACATCGTGCATTACATCCTCTGCCTCAAAGATTCCTACGAGCCTATACTCGTATTGTGTACCTGCTTGAATAACTCTTATCGTACGATCTTCTCTGACTCTAAGTGAAACATGAAAAAAGTTCATGTAATCACCCAAAGCCATATCATAAAATTCTAAAAAAGTGCTTGACGCAACGAATACGCGATAATCACTCTTTTCATGCGAAAAAATTTCTTTATCATACCCCTCTAAGAATTTCACTTCTATGTGCGTTTCAAATCGTTCTTCATATCGAGATATATTATTAAATGCGAGAACTGTGCTAAGCCCGGTTAATGTATCGGGAAAATCACTAATAATCATCATTAATTCATGATGCGACACGTTCACCGGTATTAGAGCAAACTCTGCTGTAGAAACAGCGAAAAAATCAGATAGGATAGGTTGCGCCGTATCACTTGATAACTCTAGCAGGCTATTCTTTAAATCTAGTGGTACTCCTTCATCGAGTTGTCGAAACGCCTCCTCTTCCATTGGATCAATCAAAATAGTTCCCATTACTTCTGTATGAGCATATAGCCACTCTACCTGATCTATATTCTGCTGAATCAACACCGGCAGGAAACTTAATACCACCATAAATCCCATCGAAATAACCAAGGCAAGTATGTTGCGTACTTTATGATACAAAACTTTGTTCTTAATCAATCGTAACAATGAGGCAATTTCAAATGAGCTCTGACGGCTTCTACTTGGTATAACAACACTTTCAAATCCTTTATTCAAATAATCAAAGGTCTTATCTTCGGCAAATATAATAACCGGAGTCGGGGTATTAAAACTTAGAAGTTTAAGAACTCTTTTAACAAAGGTATTTCTATTCGCCTTCGCTCTATTTCCTTGCAAAAGTTCCAACACCGAATATCTACTCATTCGAATAGAAGCAAAAACAATCAGCCCAAATATAAAAAAGAACAGTAAGCCTACAATTGCCACTAATCTTAATTGGGGAATCTCGACGCCATATATATCTACTTCCATTATGTCAGTAATTTCAGCAAAAATTTCACTTATCTCCCTTATGATAAAAAGAAAAGCAATAATACTCCCCACTACGATTCCGGCAAACCCCATTACTAATATCGGCACCGCTGTCTCTAAGATGGCATTTCTCTTATTTTTTCCCAAGGCACGAATAATAGCATACTCTTTTCTACTTTGAAAGTAGTAAACAAATATGGCTAAAACCAATACTATAATTGTTAGTATTGAAAAAAATATATTACTTACGAATATACCGCTACGAATAGGAGTCACTGCTTGATTAAAAGTCTCCCACTCATTTTCCAAAAAATCAAACCAAAATCCCCTCTCATAAAGTATTTGTTGATACTCTAATATAAATGACTCTTTGTATCTCGAAGATTCTAGCACAAAACTAAAGTTTCTGTACAAAATATCTTGATCCCAATGTAAAGGAATTACTGAGTCCGGAACAAATACATGATTATACAGCATTGTTTCCGTAGCTTCAAGAACTTCATCCTCCCAATATATTCCGACAATCTCGAATTCTTCTTGCCGAGTTTCCATCTCACGCCAATTATGTACTTGGTCAGACCTACTACGATTAAATCGCGTTTCCCGGTCAGTAATATAACCCATTGTTAACATTTGATGTTCTATACCTGATAGTAGACGTAATGTTAGTCGAGGTAGAGAGATATACTCATGGCCATCATAATATATTGAACTTGCAAAAGGTCTTGCCGACCTGATAGGACATTGGGGCGCAATTCGTTCACCAATAGACGCAATCGGGAAAGTTCTCTTCGCATCGGTGATTGCAAACTCACCTATGGATGGACTTTCACGCATGGTGATATTCAATGAATCTCCCACACTAAGTCCGCGTAACTGAGCAAACTCATGACGTATTACAGCAACTCTATTCCCTTCAATATGATCATTATAATCAATAAATCTCCCCTCTAAAAGATGCAGGGTATTTCGCCCTAGTCCTGCTGTCATCGGATTGATTGATAAATTCTTGCTCGGTCGTAAAAATATGCTATGAATATTTTGATATAATATATCCATTTCCTCTGTCACCCGATATGATATTTCTCTTGGTAATGCTTGATAGATACTGTCAACCGGATATAAAAATATTGTTGCATTCGCATCTAACGGATGAAAGACGAGATGGTTTTCAACATGATCTAGTCTATTAAAATCACTGGCTCTCGATATATAGGGGAAATGAAGTATTCCTAACCCGCTTCGCATTGGATCATCAATATGATATAAATTATGATGAAAAATAAATATATCAATTTCAAACAAATTTCTGCTAAATTCTGCTGCAAAAAAATATTTTTGCCCGATTATCGCCGATTCATACACTCGATAACTCTGTTTACGATAGTCGACAAAAGCTATCCGCAAAACATCCCCTATCTGAGCATGTTCCGGAAGGGCTAAGGCAACGTTATCTATTTCAAAAGAAAGAATATAGATATCAATATATCTTCCTATCGGGAAAAACTCTGCTAGATCTGTATATTCAAATACATCTTCTACTATCGTTCCAAAAGGAAAATGTTCTTTATGCACCAACGTTCCATACAAAAATAACTTACTATTAAACGGCGTATAGCCTCCTATATCCGGAGAATATACACCATCCATAACTCCTTGGATTACCCGTATTCCATCAGTAAAACTTACATATCTACTTGCTTCCAATAGTTCTTGAACATCATCTATAAACCAATTAGCCGGCTCTAATGGTGCAACTCGGCCTACTGCGTAATACGTACTTTCAATGCGTTCAAGTTCTTTTGTTATTATGATTCCCTCAAATGCTCTAACTAAAAAGAAGGATGTCATCACTGTAATAAGTAAAGTCAATAATAAACTTCTTCCTAATCTGCGAAGAGAGGATTTGATAGGAATTGAATTCATTTTATGTAGCCCCCTTATAGTAGTAATTCATCAAAACGCGCTAATGAGTTTAAAAGAAGAATACCCCTTAGAAACTTCTTTCAAACTCAAGCATTGCATGATTTAGAGTCAATATAATTTTGTTCTTATACAGAAAATTGACTTTGATATCTATAAGCTCAGATTATATGCATATTACTATTGTATATGTCCGAATTCAGTATTAAATGGTCTAATACAACGCGGGCACACTACTACTCGAAAAGGTAATCGCACAACAGTCCATCTAGAATCACGACAAATAGGACAAGACACTCTAGTTCCGCAACTCATGAACATACCCGCCCCGTGTGGCTGTACATCAACTCCATCGTTCTCTCCCCAAATAATATCACTAATTGATTTCATTCTAAATCCTCCTTATGTTTAACATTCTTCCAAAATAGCCTCATTAATCTCCTGGTTTCCATTACGTATCCGCACCTATAAAAATTAATTGTACAATGGACCTTCCTCCTTATTCTTATTTTTAAATGTTTACCGACCCTGTTTCCCGTGCCTTTCAGCGACTAATTCACCAGAGCTCCATCCCTTAACGAATATACTTTATCAGCTCTTGCCATGATATCCATATCATGAGTAACAATTACTACACAATAGTCATGATTATGAGCAAGTTCCTTCAATATCTCTAATATCCGATCTCCATTTCCTTTATCCAAATTCCCGGTTGGCTCATCAGCAAAAATATATTTCGCTCCCGACGCTAACGCACGAGCAATTGCTACCCGCTGTTGCTCCCCTCCTGAAAGATTAGACGGGAAACGTTTAATATGCTCATCAACAAGATTAACATTTTCTAATAATTTCTTTGCAACTGTTAATGCTTCCTTTTTTTGAATCCCATTTTGTTCCATGGGATAACAAACATTTTCTAACGCTGTTAAGAAGGGAAACAAATGGAATGCCTGAAAAATCATAGATATCTTCTCCCGGCGATACTGATCCAAATCCATCTTCGCCAAATCATCATTCCCTAATAATATTTGACCTTGTGAAGGCTTATCTAGCCCTGCCATCAAAGAAAGCAATGTGGTTTTTCCACTTCCCGAAGGGCCTACTACAGAGATAAGATATCCTCGTTCAAAAGTTACATTAATCTGTTTCAGTACATCTTTCTCACTGTTTTTGTAGCGATAGCTAACACTATTAAATTGTATCTTTTCCATTATTAATTCTCCCTACAATTTTATAACAACATCACATCGTTCTATGACGCTAGGAGTATGTGATACTATTATTATGATTTTATCTTTCTTTATTTTATTGAGATGCTCCAAAATATTCATCGTTGTTCTTTCGTCCAGTGCTGATGTAGGTTCGTCTAAAATCATTACATCTGGGTCTTTTAAGAACAATCGAGCTAACGCAATTTTTTGCTTCTCTCCACCCGAAACATTTGTGCTTTTCTCGCTTATAACTGTTTGTATACCTTTTTCCTGCTTGTGAATGAATGCCTTAAAATCTAATATCTCAAGCACATAATTCAATATAGCATCCGGAATGTCATCACCATGTCCCAGATAAATATTGTGATATATTGTATCGTTTAAGAGTATTGGTTCTTGTTCGACTACACCGATGTGGAGATTTCTAATAGCCTCCATGTCTAAACTAGTAATAGAATTCCCGTCATAAGTCACGCTTCCTGTGTTAACCGGGTAGACCCCCATTAATATATTAATAAGAGTGGATTTTCCTTTTCCATTTTCTCCTACAATTGCATAACTATTACCTTTTTGAAAATTAAGCGTGAGATTATTAATGATTCTTTTTTCACCAAAAGAAAAAATGATATCTGTCAATTTTATGTCCTCAATCTCAGGAGCTTCTACGTTATTTTCTGTATCCTCTTCCTTCCATTTCAAAATTGTGTCTACCCTGTTATAAGAAATCAATGCATCTTGGTAGGTTTCCCCAAACTTAAAAAAATAGCTCAGCGAACTGACCATTCTGGTAGATAATGCTGTGAAAATCACAAAATCTCCAACTGTCACATTGCCATTCACAATATTAACTCCAAATATGACAAATAAAAAAACACTGATAAAGGTTAAAATCAATGTATCCAATGACGAAAACAAGGTGGATACACGCGTATACCTTAGCATTACTATTCGATAGGCTTCGTAAGCATCATGTAACCGTTTCTTAAATATTTTACCAACCGAATGAATCTTAACGAACCGAGCATAATTTAACTGTTCGTACATCTTGGAAAAGTAAAAACCTTGTTCCTCTTTCAAATCAAAGCCTTTATTGTACAATGGACTTTTGAATGCAATAAAAAGCAATGCGTATATAATACCAAAACTACTTAGTATTAATGAAATTTGCCACGAAATCACAAACATTATAGCTAACGACACAAAAAATGTAATTACATTTGTCGTTATCCCGGTTACTGTATTTATAGTAAAATTAATAATCGTACCATTATCTTGGCTAATTCGTTGTTTGAGATATGCTGAATCCATCTTCTCTAGCTGAAGAATAGGAACGCGATGAATATGGCGAATAATATCACGACTCATTAAATAGGTTTGATCATAATAAAACTTCGCATAGACTATGCTATTGATATATCCCAACAGAATTTTGGTGAGATTCATGAGTATAAAAACCACACTAAACATAAATAAAAAGTCACTGGTTTGTGCATGAATCAATCTGTCGATAAACTGTCCGGTAAAAAACGCTATTAGAATATACATTCCCGCAGATATAACAATGCTAGACATGTAGAACACAAATCTTGTCATATCTCTTTTAATATACCTGAAACAAAATTTAATAATATGCATACTGCTCTTCTCATTCCGAGTTTATATTTAACGTCATACCTTCCCATTGCTGACACCACACAGTTATTTTCAGACTACGTTTTCTCTAAAATGGATCTCAATGTTTTCATTATATATTTTCTATCCGGTTCTTCTAATGTATACACACTCTTACTTAATAGATGAAGCAATAAACTATCATTGCAACTATGTATGCTCATACTTCCGAAATTATTGCGTAACACTTTGGTGAACTCACTATTTTTTCGGATTATTTCACACATCGCATTGTTCAAATCCTCACAAATATTATGCATTGAACCTAATAATTCTGAGTAGCTCTCGAATCGTAAATATCCATCTCTCACCTTATCTTTAGCTCGAATATAAGTTAGTGCATCTTTATTTTCTACAAATAGGCGTAATTCTTCCTTGGCTATCAATGCTGTCATTTTATGATTTGCATAACTATCCACTCTCTGAACAAGCTCATTCTTAGTTTCAAAAAAACCATCTAACAAATTTCCGGCACAGGACGTCGTATATGTCACACATTTAGGCTCCTCTATCAGAGCTTCTTTTGTTGCCTGTTTATCGCCGGAAACAAATACTGTAGGGATTTTATTTTCACGAAGCCAACGAATAAAAATCCCCACCTCACCTATTTCTATTCCATTGCTCTCTATTTTCACAATATCTTCCCGTAATGTATGAGGATATAAACAATCACTTCCTGCCATGCCATGAAATCCAATTAGAAAAGCAACATCATATTCATTTGTGAAATCTACATTCCAAACTTGCGAAATAACTTTAGTTTCATCTGAAGTAATTGCCTCTCGTCTAATATTCTCTCCTCTATCGTGAGCATCACAAATCGTAATATCAGTTAATCCAAACGTGTTTAAACGCTCGACTACTGATAAAACTTCTGTGGTCATTAGAATATTGCTTTCCTCTGAACCGCTTGATTCTTCAATGCCACTAATGCCTTCCATATCTGCTAAAATAAGTATTCTCATAGCTCACTTCTTTTTAATTTGAAAAAATATGGAATCTGTGTATGTATCTCATCCTTTATTCCTGCGCACGCCGAGCGAAATACATCATCATATCCACCATCTAATCCTAATGGACATCCTCCGCCACAAAATAAAGCGTACTCGCAAGATTTACATTCCGTAATATTTCCAATGTTCCTTGTCAAAATACTATTGTCCTTCCACTCTATATTTGGATAATAACGTCCCACCGAAAGTTCTTTCTGCCCCAGTGATAAAATACATGTGTATATATCACCTAATGGGTCGACAAAAGCACTCCCTCCATGAGCATGACAAAATGCGTATAATGGATATGGCGGCGTACCATTAATAAAATAGTTCACTATTGGACGAAACGTAGCAAGTGTGGCATTTGCTTGAGCAAGTTCTTCTGAAGTTTTACATGCATCTATTTCAGACAACCCTTCTATCACGCCTTGTCTTGTTTCTGCTTCTAGTTGAAGTAATGGATACATCTCAAAAGATAATAACTTGTCATAACTTGACCACTTTTCTAATAATTCCTTCCGCAAATCTATACACTTTTCCACATTTCGATTATCTATATTCATTCTTATGTGTATCGGAATTTTCCGTTTCAAGCACGCTTCTATCCCCTCCATAATCTTAGCATAAGTAGGAGAACCGTCTGCTAGGAATCTCTTTTGATTATGATAGTTTCCCGGACCATCTAAGGTAACTTGGATTTGGCTAAAATTGTGTCCCTCGAATAAGTCAATATATTCGATAAGTGTATATCCATTCGTTGTTATTTGAATTTTTTTATCTTCGCAACGACTAAAGATATATTTAACAATATCTTTGTTTTTAAGTAGCAAAGGTTCGCCACCAAATAAATTTACGTTCGTCAGAATATCAGCGTCTGTAAGTCCAAGAGCTGCGTCCACCATCTCTTTTGTCATTTGGTGGTTATACTTTACATTACCAGCTTCATAACAGTAAGAACACCGAAAATTGCAGTCGTATGTTATTACAAAGGTTAAGGTAGAAAATGATTTCTGTTTTCTTTCATGAGTTTCTCGCAAAGAGTACAAAATATCTTGTTTTTGCTTTTGTTCCACCATGGCATTTTCCACAAGATAGCCCCCTGCAAATAAAGCACTATATAACGACTTTTCATTAGCATTACTTGGTTCTATCTTTTCACAAGCATCCCAGTTTTTGAGGATTTCAAAACTACTCTTATCTAACAAATCAATTTTCCCATTTAAGCTATTTAGTAAAATATGTTCATCATCACCAACATCAACCAGGACTTTATTGTGAATAAGTTTCATATTATTTCATTACCTCCCAGCATTCATTAGTGGCTGCTTTTCAAATGAATATTACGTCAAAATCATCTATGTTTGTGGATGCCCAACAAAAAATCCGTAAAAAGCGCTTTCACGATTGCACAAGCTTAATAATTCATTAAGTTTTTCGTCATTCTCTATTCCCGCACCAAGTGCTACCACGCCAAGATTCAGGTATGTTGCTACTAAATACAGATTTTGACTCATATGCCCTGCGTCAAGCAATGCGAATCGATAGCCTCTTTCACCATATTTTCCCATACTTCTTTCCAAAACCAAGGAGAATAAAATCACACACGGAACATCCAAGGTAACAAGATCACTTTGGTTTGCATAAAATTCAATTATCTCGCCGGAATAGTCACCGCTCTTAATAATTTCTACTTTATTATCGCAAATATTATAGTGATAGATTCCTTTTTCCATGTCGTCCGAACGCAATACAATGGCATATACCTCCACAGGAAATCGTCTGCCGGCACTAGCATATGTTCGAAATATTGACTTCCCATCATCACTTCTTAATCCAAAGCTTAGCGTTAACAGACGAGACAGAGAATCAAAATCAATATTTTTTCTCGAGAAATCACGCGTACTTTTCCGCTGTAATATTACGCGCAAAAATTCATCCTCTTTCTTATGTCCTTTTTCATAACTGTTTTTTTCAAGTGCTATTGCTCTGGTATTAGGATAAATTTTATACTGTACTTTCGGGTCATAGGTTTGAGCCACTAAAGGAAACTTTGAGTTTTCATGATAATCTAAAGCCAAACTATATTTATTGGTGAAATTCATAATTATGGGTACCCCTTGCATTATGATAGTAGTAGTAATTTACATCCCTTTGCTTACTGTGGAATTAAAATCACACTATGAAAAAGGATGAGGTTCTTCATTGATTTCTGAATCACTTTCTTGCTGAAACATCTTCAACCGTTCATTTTTTGATACTCTAAGGCAATATTGAGTTTCCAAATCAAAATAACTAGGAATGATTGCTTTGACAACATGAAATCCTTGTTCTGAAATCTCAGGTTTCGTTATATCCGCCACATAAACCATTTGCTTCTTTTGGCAGAATAAGTTTAATACATATTCCAAATCATTCTCTTCAGAACCTGTCGAATAACTCCTCAATTCACTCAAACTGATAGATTCTTTGGTAAATGAGATGAAATCAATATTACAACTACGTCGCCCGGTATTATAATATAAACAATGCTTTACCAATGTATCCACATCTTCTTTTCTTAGATTGCCAACCCCATCTACATTGTCTGAAATGAGATTGTAATACGCAAGCTGTTGAATCTGACAAACTTCTTCAAGGGCTTTTAGTAGTGCTATTTCCGGGTTAGTGTGCGATGCGGCAGCAACGACAAGGCCGTGTGCATAGTGAAGATTGTTTCTGATAAATGTCAATATTGTGTATATACCCTCTG
>JGI20163J15578_10001252_pt1 | contig 10517 bp, 7 predicted proteins | sample TergutCu122P1_FD_15578 | JGI IMG/M metagenome (IMG submission 15578)
TTTGATGCAGCATAGGGATCGTAACCCAGGCTGGTTTTGAAATCCCAGCCGGAAAGATCAGTCAGGGCCTTTGCGTAAGGATCGATCAAGGCTTTTTTGGAATTAAAGCGAAAACCTTTTTCGGGCAGGTAAGGCCCGTCAGCCCGGTAAAGATAGCAGGCTCCGGCTTCAAGGCCGGGGATAAAACAGTGCCAAATATCACCAGTGCGGTTTATTTTTTTGTCAAGCTTGATTTCATTAAAAAGGCTGTCTTGTTCCGCTGATTCAAAAAGTATTAGGGTTATCGCCGTGGCATTTCGGGAAAAGACAGCAAAATTTACTCCCTTGTCGGTCAGCGTTGCGCCAAGAGGCAAGGCTTTGCCGCTTTCAACGGAAAAGTTTCCGAAAGTCATGGTTAATTATAACACAGATGGTTTTTATATCCAGCCTGATGTGAGTTGCCTCATAATTAATCTAACTCAAATCAACAACCTCACCCTGATTGCCTGTCTGGGGAACAAGCTGGCGGCGCTGACGGGTATGAAAACCAAAGCGCCGCCCTTGTAATCGGGTTTAGGGGCGGAAGACTATTTTTACAGCAGAGTCATCCTTATTATAGCTTAGAGAATTATAGCTTAAAGAGCCTGTCCTGCTCGCGGCGCAGGCGCAGCATGGTCGAATCTTCGGGCAGGAAAACATCATTGGCACAGATGAGTTTGCCTGCCGGCACATCACGGATTAATTCCAAATTGCCAAAAAGATAATAGGGCAAGGGTGACTCGTTTCCGATGATAGCAGCGTCACTAATAAGGGCTGATATGCCATCAATATTGTGGCGAGGCCCGCTTATAGCCAGTACATGACCTTTTTTCATATCCCTTGTAGTACGGCCATACAAGTCACACACCGGCCTTAATTCATCACCACCGGTTGCGTGCCCCATTGTGGCAGCGGCAAGAACTGAGATGCCGGTTTCCACACCCAAGATATGCTGGGGTATGTAGAGGGCTGCATATTTGCCGTTCCTGCTGACAGTATGCCCTTTAGCTTCCAGTACTTTCCAGCTTTTTTTATCCTTGCACTCAACGATGATGAATTCACCTCCGGCCATGCTTATTTCATCAGGCCGGCGCAGGCAGTTGAAAATATCAAGGCGTGCGATCCCATCAAACAAGCCGCCATCCGCTTTGGGGCAGAACAGATCCGGCATCTCCTGCATACGGGCGACCGGGGCATGGAAATTTTCTTTGTCAGGCTTAAGGCCGGTTGCATTGGCAACAACTACCATTTCACAGAGGTCCGGTGTGGCCCGGAAGTTAAGCTTATCTTCAAGCAGCTCTCTGCGGGCATCGATCACTTCGCTGGCCGGCCTGTTTCCAAAATGCCATTGGGCATCGAGCCCCGGGCAGTCAAAGGACTGTCCCTGGCCCTGGCACTCAAGCTTTTTAGTCTGGGGGTTATAGATAAAATCATGTTCACTGGATTTGCCCGCACCCACAATATTAAGGCCTAACGCTCTAGCCCANCTGATTAGGCCGATTAACATGCTGGGCTGGTCACCTTCGCCGGTGGTGTAAATGAGCCCTTTCTGTTTTGCCATCAAACCCAGTACAGGCCCGATAACCGAATCAGTTTCCTTGGAGACCATGATCACATGCATGCCCTTGGCAATAGCGTTTTCAGCGGCTATTGCAGCAACTTCCGGTACACCGCTGGTTTCTACCAGTACTTCCAGGGGGACATCTTTTAATTTGTCAAAACTGTCCACCACCACAAACATGCCTTCCGAATCGGCTTTGGCTGCCTCTTGTGCATTGGCACAGATACGTATTTTAGTTTCGGGAATGCCTGCGTTTTTATAAGCCTCTACCGCACGCTCTACAGTGCGGGTACAGACAGCCGGCACCTGGACCTGCGGCATATATTGAGCCTGAAAAATGAACGATGCTCCGAATTCGCCAGCGCCCAAGAGGCAGGTACGGATGGGGTTATCAGCGGAACGTTTAAAAAGGCTTTGATAGTGCATAATTTAAAATCTCCTTGTTTATTCACAGCCGGGTTTAGAAGTAATCCGTGTTTTTCAAGTTTGCCAGGTACGGGTTTCAGTAATCTTGTTAAAAACCCCAGCCTTGAAAAAAGAAAACGGGGGGCAGGAGCCCCCTGTTAATTTTCTTTACTTAAAGGAACAGAAAAAACACTCTCACTTACCTTATTCCCTGCATTGTCATAAATTCTCTTTGAAAATTTGTCATAAAGGGCGCGACTTCCCCATAGCCAAGGAATCCGGGGATCAGCTGAAATCTTTGAAGGTAATCATACCTCCAGGTTCGGGTTTCCGCAACTTTTCTTAAAACTTCTGACCAAAAAGCCTGAGCTTCAGCACTCATTGCCGCAGGGCCTGCTACACCGCGCCATACGGGAAAATACACATTATTGAAAGGGCCAATTTCGCTCACGGTCGGCGCACCGGCGAGATTGCCCGAGTAACGCTGAGGAGCCAACGCAAGAATTGGGATAAGATCTCCCGCTTCAACAAAGGGATTTGATGCTGCAGGTTTTGAGATGACGACATCTAAGTGATCGCCCAAAGTAGCAACAATAGCTTCGGTGCTTGACATGTAAATGATATAGGGTACTTGTGCTTCGTCCCAGCCCATTTCCCTTAACAACATCTCAAAGGTCAATTGGTCATCACCTCTTCCGCCGCCGGCAACTACACGTTCACCACGATTTACAGCATCCATAATGTCCTGGAAGCTTTGAAATCTGCCGGTTCTGGACACATAAAGGAGTTGGTAGTCAGTTGCTAATATGCCGAGAGGCGTAAAGTCAGATACCCGCCGGGGGGTGTTAGTCACCATCGTCATCAAGTCCCCTGCGTTAAAAACCATTATGGTATGATCAGCAAAGGCGCCTCTTGCCCCCGACACCCGGGCCCTGGCCGGTTCACCGACAGCGGCTGAGTCGTTCGTCACAACAATCGTTTGGGTAACATATCCTTCTCTGGTCAAGATATCTACGATCTGCCTGGCGAAGATGTCACTGCCTCCGCCAGCGCTGGCTGTTACAACAAAGTCAACAGTACGCGACGGCGCCCAATCCCCTTCCCTTGCCTGCTGCCTGCCTCCTGCCCATACCAATGTTGAAATCAACATTAAAGCAACCACTAATACAANTTTTTTCATTCTTTACCTCCGGTAAAAATATTATTTTGTTTGGCTGTTTTCCCGGATCCGGACCATAATCTTGCTGAAAACAAGCTTCGCCAGCGGAAATAAAACAAGGCCAAAGAAAACCAACAGGAANCCCAGTGAAATGGGNCGGTTGAAGAAGATGGACAAACTGCCATCGGAAATGATAAGAGCTCTGCGCATATTGTCTTCCAGCATTGGAGCAAGTACATAAGCGAGCAGCATGGGAGCTATNGGNTACTTATGCTTGTCCAGAACATAACCTACTATACTGGATGCTAGCATTACCACAACCCCAAACATTGAATTGGTGGACGCAAAAGCGCCCGTAAAACAGATCACTACTATTACAGGGATAATCAGCTTAATCGGAGCAGAAAGAATCTTTATTATAAAAGGAACACATAATACAGCGAAAATAAGAGTCGCGATATTGGACAAGTATAGTGAAGCAATTAATCCCCAGGCAAATTCAGGTGCTTGCGTAAAGAGGAGCGGGCCAGGAGAAAGCCCCCACATGATTAAACCGCCCAGCAAAACAGCCGTCGTACCGGAGCCGGGAATACCCAATGCAAGCATAGGGCCAAAGGATAGACCAGCCGCAGCACTGTTCGCAGACTCGCTGGCGGCAATCCCTTCAACCGCACCAGTTCCCAAAGGTTCCTTAGTCTTAAAACCCTTCTGGGCGGCATATCCCAAAAAAGAGCCCGTAGTTGCCCCGGCGCCGGGTAATATACCCACAAAACTTCCTACAAGACTTGCCCGTGAAGCCGCGGGTACGATCCGCTTGACCTCGTCTTTGGATAACAAGCTGCCGCGAATTGTTAATCTTTCTTTAACCGCCTGACTGGTGGTGGAATTCCGCATTGCCATCATTTTAATGATCTGGGAAAAACCTACAGCCCCAATAACAAAAGGTATAAACGGTATCCCCCCCAACAGATGCATATTATTGAAGTGATAACGCGGCACACCTGTTAAAGTATCCATACCCATTGTCGCAATCAAAATACCCAACAAGCTAACACTGATACCCTTTAGCGGGTTATCTCCTACAAGCCAACCTACTGATGTCATCGCCATGAGAAGCAGGGATGTCATTTCAGCGGGGCCGAAACGCAAGCCAACCCGGGCCAGCGCTGGACCCGCAAAAGTAAGAATAAGGATCCCCACTGTCCCTCCGATAAACGAGGAAAGGTTGGATGTAAACAGGGCCTGGCCGGGGCGGCCTTTACGGGTAGCCATGGGGTACCCATCCAGAGCAGTCATTATGGCAGTGCTATCCCCAGGAATATTCAGTAAAATAGCGCTAAAAGCGCTGCCGTACATATTTGCAAAGTACACAGAACCTAACATGATGATCGCGGTGGTGGGTTCAAATCCAAAAGTAAGAGGCAGGAGAAGAGCTACCCCCGCCATAGCCCCAATTCCGGGCGTAGCGCCCATGACTATCCCCAATGCCGCGCCAAGTAAACAAGCCAACAAATTATTGAAAGTCAGCGCAACTTGAAATCCGTTAAAAAGCAACAGAAAATTTTCCATAAAACATTTATCTCCAGGTTAACCAAAAATCATGTTAAATATGAGGCCGTTGGGCAACGGAACCAACAGCCACCGATAAAAGACACCGTACATAATCCCAAAAGAAATTACTAACGAGACAATCGTATTTTTCCACCCCACTTTTTCGTAAAACTTCAGCCAGACCAGTACGAAGATGAGGAGAGTAACAATCATACCCAAGATAAAAACAAGGGAAAAAGCCAGCCACGCAGCCAATACAATAGCCCAGTTCTCCATCCGCTCCGGCTCATCTTTTGCTTTTAAAGACTTGAACAATCCCAAAATACTCATAACCACCAACAGGCTNGCTACAAGTGTGGGAACAAGCCCCATCGTAGGGCCTCTTATGGGATGCCAAAGGCCATAACTGGAAACGCCGTAAANAACCCAAAAAACCCCTACCACTAAGGATATAAGGGGAACAATTGTCTGAACCTTTATTTTTATCTTCATACTTTTGTCTCCATATGGATAATAACCCTGACAAACAACCAGGGTATAACAAATATTAATTCACCTTACGCAAAGAAATATCTTGAACGGTTTTAAAATACGAGATTTAAAGAAAAATAGCCATAAAAAGGCAAATTTTGCCAAATTTACGCCCATAGAGGAAGCTTCAATACTGTGTGTAAGGTGAGGTATTAACATATATTGTTAGTAGCAAGAAGTGTGCCAAATTTATCAGAAAGTCCAAAATTTCGGTTTAGCTCAGGTTTTTTAAACCATAACAGTCTGTGATCATTGCTGATAAAAGGGCAAATGACGGCGAAAGAGCAAGCGCAAGCGCCGTTGGATGCTTTTTTTCTGGACAAATTATTGTGGACATTGTAATATTGCAGTATCATTGTTGCAATATTGCAATACTTTTAATACAACACTAAAAATTGGGGTTCCGTATGATTAAAGTCCTGTTTATCGTTCCCTACTCAGAAATGCAGCCCCATGTGGAACAAATTCTTGAAGGGCATGAGCTTGTAACCAGCCGGAAAATGCAGGTTATGGTTAATACTGTGCCGATGGAAGATCTCCGGGCGTTTTTACCCAAACCAGATTGCGATGTATTTATTGCCCGCGGCCTTTCCTCCCAGTATTTACGGAAGAATTATCAAAATATCCCTGGAGTGGAATTGTCCATAAGCGTTTCTGATATCATCAGGAGCGTAAAAGAAAATATGGAAAGCCATAATGCCAGGAAAATTGCTCTTATTGGTACAAAAATTTTCAAAGGTGACATTGAATTAATGAATACCATTTTTCCTTTTACTTTTAACCACTATGCTGTCGATTACATTGCCGATGATACGGAAAACATTATTGATACCATTAAAAGGGCCATTGCTGATGGCTGCGATACGCTGCTTGGAGGAGGGACGGTTCGCAGCCTGGCAAGGTCTATGCATATCCCGGCCATATTAATAAAGACCGGAAACGAGATCATTAAAAAAGCCCTTGACGAAGCATTTCAAATGGTGACAGTGATGCATAAAGAACGGGAAAGAGCCAAAATTTTTACAACAATTTCCAATTGTTCCAGTGACGGGATCATTTATGTAGCTGTAGACAACACGGTGCGTATGGCAAACCCGGCGGCGCTTAAATACCTGGACAATGCCAACCTTGAGATAGACATGATAAAAATAGATCTTATTTCTCCGGCTTTAGCACAAATGGTAAAAGAAGCCTGCCTGGACCACCAGGGTATTCAGGGTTACCTGTACAAACACGGAAAATATATGCTTTCTGTCAGTTTTCACCCGGTTATCGTGGGGGAGAATGTTTCCGGGGTTATTTTAACCATGCAGGATATAACGCGCATTCAACAACTGGAAACAGCCATCAGAAAAAACCTGAACAAAAACGGCTTGAAGGCCCGGTATCATTTTAAGGATATCATATACCGGAGCAAGAAATTTGAGCAGCTAATCTCCCTTGCAAAGCGATATGCAGCGGCACCTTCCAATGTATTAATAACAGGGGAAACAGGGACGGGTAAAGAATTATTGGCTCAAAGCATCCACAATGAAAGCCCTCGCAGCAAGGGGCCTTTTGTGGCTGTCAACTGCGCCGCTATCCCTGAACAGCTGCTTGAATCAGAGCTATTTGGTTACGAAGAAGGTTCTTTTACCGGCTCCAGCAAGGGGGGGAAACCGGGACTTTTTGAGCTGGCCCACATGGGGACTTTTTTTCTTGATGAGGTTTCGGAACTTCCGCTAAACCTGCAGAGTAAGGTTCTGCGTGTTCTTCAGGAGAGGGAAGTCAGAAGGATAGGGGCAGGCAAAGTTACGGCTGTTGATGTACGCATTATTACAGCATCTAATATTGACCTTAAAAAAATGATGGAGGAAAAGCGTTTCCGCAGTGATCTGTTTTACCGTCTGGACGTGCTGCGCCTGCATGTCCCGAATCTCNTGGAGCGNCNGGAGGATATAGAGCCTATTTTTTTGCACTTTATTAACATTTCCAACAAAAATCAGGGGATAGGTATCCCCCATGTCGAGCCTNATGCTCTGGAATTGCTTTGTTCCCACAGTTTTGAAGGAAATGTCCGGGAGCTGCAAAACATAACCGAACGGCTGGGCATTATATGCCTTAACTCGCCGTCAATTACCTTGGCGGATATGCAACTAGCGCTTNACTATAACGAAGAAAAAGCCAAAAAAAGCAGCTTAAATGGCCTGAAAACAACCATAGACATTAATGAACGAGAACAGATATTTTCTGCTTTGAAGCGGTGCGGTTTTAACCAGACCCAGGCTGCGCGCGAATTGGGTATAGACAGGACAACCCTGTGGCGGAAGATACGAAAACACGAAAAGTTAATATAAGGGACTGTCATCTGTGGAAATAGCGCGACAAAACCAGGAAAATTTCTTATGGAAAGAACTTGTTCGGAAACCATAGGGGTTCCCGAACAAGTTCAACAAGGCTCAACGCCGGTTTTTTACAAATTCAAGCGCCTTATCCCAGGCCCCAACAAAAAGATGACGGAAATACTCCACGGGTCCCCATTCTTCAAATTCATGGGCCGTTATCCCGTTAATGTTAAAGGCTTTACGATGGTCAGGCAGTTTTTCGAGCAGTTCGTCTTCAATCCAGTGCGGCGTTGGCGCCAGGAAGCGGCTTACAACCGGAGGATTTTGTTCAAGCAATTTATCAGCCGTTCCCACCCAGTTAATCGTTATACATGCGCTGGAACCAACCATTTCTGTAAAATGGTGTAAACCTCTGGTGCCGCCGCTGATAAAACCGCATGGATAACAGCGCTCCTCAACAATTGCTTGTACCTTGCGTGCCAAACTGAGTCCCGCATGCCACAAAACATCCGGAGAAATGTCGATTTTATTATCCCTGACATAGGCCTGCAAATATTCGTCATAAATTCCAGGTATTAAGCTATAGTACAGCGGAGCTGGTTTTTTTAGGCCTTTTATTGCCTCAACATACACATCGCACACATCCAATACCTGCCGGACTGAAAAACATTCCGTTGCATTTATGGGCACTCCCTCTGCCACAAGAACCTTTATCGCCTTAAGCCCATCTTCAGTAACAGGAACCTTAGCCATGAGGTTAGGATATGGTTTTACATTTATTCTGCCCCACTTTATTATCGTTTCCGCATCCTCTTTTATGGGCGTAGCCTGAATACTAACATAGCCATCTCGTCCGTCTGTAGCTTCATACATGGGCATAAAGACTTTAGCGACACCAGAGATTAACTCCAGCTGCAGCTTTGCCAGTGCCGTTTCATCATCTGGTTCTTCTTTAAGTATCCTGTCCAAAGCCTGCCCCGCTAAACCTTTGTCGGCAGTATCGTTTAAAATTCTCCAGGCGTAAGAGGGATTCTGTGTGCACCCTGTTGCACCAGCCTCAATGGCTTTTGCAGCCTCTTCCAGCGTTACATTGTTAATAAAAAACCTGGTAGCCGTCTGTTTAATTACACGATGAAAATAATTTGACATTTATAAACCCCCGTATTAAGATATCCATCAGCATAAAAGCTTCTCGTGTTATCATATAATAAATGCTAACACCCATTCAGATTGAAGTCAAGAAAGAATATAAAATAGCTTGACAGTTTTTTCGAAAAAAAATACTCTAGGAGGAGTAAGCATATGAGAGCTGCATTTATAGACAAGCCTTTTTCCATTAGTTTTATTGATGATGCTCCGGAGCCGCAGATAACCGCTTCAAATCAGGTTAAGATACGTGTAATTGTTACCGGCATCTGCGGCAGTGAAGTACATGCTTTCCATGGGACTCATCCCTTTCGCATCCCGCCGCTGGTTTCAGGCCACGAAATGGCTGGGGTTGTTGTGGAAACGGGAGAGGATGTCACTGATTTCAAGCAAGGGGACAGGGTAACGGTTGAGCCTCATTATGGCTGCGGGCGCTGCTTTTTATGCAGGGATGGCGCATACAATATTTGTGCCGGAAAGTCGGTGCTTGGAGCAAAGGGCTGGAGCGGTTCCTTCGGCGAATATATAGTTGTTCCCCAACAAACAGTGCTGCATATTCCTGATGAGCTTTCTTTCGAAGAGGGGGCTTTAATTGAACCAATTGCTGTCGGGATGCACGCGGTGCGTATCAGCGGTCTTTCAGTTGGAGATTGTGCAGTTGTTGCGGGCTGCGGCCCCATCGGATTGGGAGTAATAATGTGCGCCAAATTGGCAGGAGCATCAAAGATAATAGCTTCGGATGTTTTGGGTTTCAACCTTGACAAGGCAAAAAAAATGGGGGCTACTCATTTAATTCAGGCGGCCAATGAAAATCTGTGTGATTCAGTGCGGGAAATTACTCAAGGGAAAGGAGCAGATGTCAGTTTTTTGGCTTTTGCGACCACGCAGTTGTTTGATGATGTACTTGAAGCTACCCGCCGCGGAGGTTTGATATCGAAAATTGCAATCACAAACAAACCTTATGAGATTCTTCTTTCCAAATTGCAGCAAAAGGAAATTTCCCTGCAAGGTTCCAATATGTATGTCCGCCGCGATTATGAACTTGTTATTGATGCTATATTACAGAAAAAAATTGATGTTTCCGGTTTCATCAGCGGGGTTATGCCGGTAGAAAAAGTTGTTGAAGCTATGGAAATCGTAGACAAAAAGACAGACAATGTCATCAAAATGCTGCTCAAATTTTGATGGATAAGTTTAAATAGTTTCTAAAAGGCAGTGTGCCGTTTCAATTTGAATTTAAGGAGATTTTAATGAAGAGGTTTTTTGTATTGACTATTGTATTTGTGTGTTTGTTTGCTCTGACCGCCTGCCGGGACAGAGAATGGCCGACCAGAAACATCACTATCGTTGTTTCTGCAGGAGCAGGGGGCGGTACAGACCTTGGGAACCGGACTCTTGGCGCTGCAATGGAAGAATTTTTGGGTACAGGAATCAATGTTGTAAACAATACGGGCGGCGGCGGCGGAGCTGCTGCCGAACAGGTGTTTTCCGCCAGGCATGATGGTTATATGTGGCTGGGATTCTTTGAAGGCATATTCAGTAATGCCGTTTTGGGAACGCACCATGGCAACAGTGAGCATTGGGATTATTTTATACTGGGCGGAACTCCCGGCATAATGTCAGTAGCTGAAGATTCTCCGTTTAGAACCGCAGGGGATGTTATTCAGGCAATGCGGAATAATCCCGGCGGAGTCAGATTGGCTGCTTCCAGTGTTGGAACCATTTGGGATATCAAGTCTACTCTGTTGGGTCAGGCCGCTGGTGTGACATACACGTTTATGCCTTATCCTGGGTCTATCCCCAGCATTTTGGCCATGATTGC